>Ga0307455_100093_pt1 | contig 9074 bp, 5 predicted proteins | sample GoafecBaGen6Rep2_FD_203830 | JGI IMG/M metagenome (GOLD analysis project Ga0307455, IMG submission 203830) | Metatranscriptome of enriched fungal communities from goat fecal pellet, Isla Vista, California, United States - Bagasse, Gen6, Rep 2... ... | reverse complement strand
GGTTCTAGGTCCTCTCTTGTAGCATTACTGTTCGGTTTTGGAATTTTCTGTTTAAAATGGATGTCTCAACGAAGACTGGCAATAATAAGCGCGGTTTTAATAAGCGTTTTTGTTATTTCTGCCTATCTGCCGATATTTGGTAAATATCAGGTTTACGTAAACTCAATTGTCTATTTTTGGGATGATTCGAAAAGTGAAGGCGAAATAAAAGGATCTTCTGTAGAAATGAGATTAAATCAGTTGGACGGACTTGCGAATGTTGTAGGTGCAGAAGGTGCTATATTTGGATTGGGCGCAGGATGGATTCAGAAATATATTTCGGAAAATGGTATGCATCCGGTCTTATTGGGTTTTGAAAGTTTATTGTTTAGTGGAATTACCCAATATGGTATTATAGGTTTTATACTGTTGTATATATTATTGTTTGTCGCCATGTTCCATTTGTGCTGGATGTTTTACAGAAGAGGAAATCTAAAAGGTCTTGAATTTAGATTTATTGTATGTTATCTTACATCTTATATGATTTATGCTTTTATGACTGGCCCCTTTTTTTGGGAATTTTTTCTATGCAGCTATGTCATCATTCTAAAATATTTTCTTGACAAGAACAGAGAAAAGAGTTTGCTGCTCAAAAAGCTTTATCTGATTTGTCAATTAAAAAACAATAGTGTACCCAATGCGGACAGTTCTATTTGATTTATTATCATCGCAGCCAAATGACGGTGCAAAACGTCATGGCGGAGGTAGATATGGAGAAGTCGTTTTGAAACGAATAATAGAGAGAGGTTTAAGTGTGTCTTGTTTCTATGATTCGTCTAAATGGCTTAATCCAGAAATTGAGGATTTGACAAAATCACATAATGTCCCTCTATGGGATGTTCATAAAACTCCATTGACAGAAATAGTAAAGGAAGGAAAATTTGATGTTGTCTATTCCCCACTACCATTAGATATGCCGGAAATCAATCTTGATTGCTTTGTTTTGGGTACAATTCATGGATTGAGACGTTTGGAAACACGTATTGATTGGCATGCTTTCCGGTATAAGTCTAAAATGAAAGAATATTTACGTCTTTTTATTGTTAAATTGTTTCCTAAAATAGGATTGAAAAGGGAGTTTTCCGATTTTGGGTCTCTGACAAAAAAAGATAGGTTTCGTTTTGTCGTGGTATCTAATCATACAAAGAATTCTTTGAAAGCATATTTCCCACAGTATAGAGATTTAGATATTCCAGTGTTTTATAGTCCATCAACGTCTTCTTCAAAAGAACGTTCAACTTTAACAACGCAAAAGTATTTTTATATTGTTAGTGCTAATAGATGGGAGAAGAATGCGTTGCGAAGCATAATGGCGTTAGACAGGTTGTTTTCTAATGGATATTTGAGTGATTGCAGAGTAAAAGTTACTGGTGCAAAAGATATGTCCAATTTCAGGTATTCGTTGAAGAATCCATCAAGATTTGAATTCTTAGGATATGTGGATGACGAAGAAATGGAACAATTGTATCATGATGCCTATGCTTTGATTTATATGTCTTTGAATGAGGGATTCGGTTATCCTCCTTTAGAGGCAATGCGTTATGGAGTCCCCGTTGTCGCTTCTCCATTCACATCTATACCTGAGATTTGTGGGGATGCTGTCTTGTATGCAAATCCTTATTCTTTGGAAGAGATAATGAATAGAATAATTTCACTGTCTGACGAAAATGAACATATGAAACGTTCTGAAATGGCGTTGAATAGATATCGCTATATAACCAAACGTCAAAATGATGATTTGGATAAATTGATAGACTATATTTTTAATGATCCTGAAAAATGAAAATTGTTTTAGTAAACTATAGATATTTCATTTCTGGTGGCCCGGAACGTTATTATTTTAATATAAAAGAAATATTAGAGAAGAATGGTCATCAGGTAATACCGTTCAGTATAAAAAATTCTCGAAATGAGGAGACTCCATATGATGATTTTTTCTTGGATGTGGTCGACGACGAGGTCTATTTTGCCAAGTCTCGTAAGAGTCTTCCGGTGATATTGAAATCATTCACAAGAATGTTTTATTCTTTTGAAGCAAAAGATAAATTTAGGGCTTTATTATTGCAGGAAAAACCCGATTTGGTCTACATAATGCAATATCACAATAAAATATCTCCGAGTATTATTGATGCTGCTCGTTCATTATCAGTGCCTGTAGTTCATAGAATAAGTGATTTTCAATATATGTGTCCAAATGCACTGTTTTATAATGACGTGATTGGAGTTTGTGAGGATTGCTTAAAAGGAAGTTGGACAAGTTGCATCAAGTATAAATGTGTCCTTAATTCTCCCGTCTATTCCGCATTGAAATTTGGAGCGAAGAAATTGCATGATATGATGAAAGTAAAAGACAAAATAGATGCTTTTGTCGTTCCTTCCTCTTTTACTTTATCCAAATTGAAAGAGTATGGAATAAAGGAATCCAAACTCAATCACATCCCAACTTTCTTTAACCTCAAAGAATCAGATCCACAGGTGGAGTATTCTCCATTTGCATTATTTGTAGGACGTATTGAAAAGCAAAAAGGATTACTTACTCTTATTAAGACTTTTGTCGGAACTGATTATAATTTAAAGATAATAGGATTCTCAAATAATGGTTATGAGGATGAGTTGAAGTCGTACTTGGAAGGCAAAAGACATAATATAGAATTCTTGGGAAAAATGGAATTCCAACAGATTGTCCCGTATCTCAAATCATGTTTGTTTACGGTTGTCCCTTCTGAATGGTATGATAATTTCCCTAATGTCATATTGGAGAGCTTTGCATATAAGAAGGCTGTCGTTGCGACTGATTTTGGTTCTTTGCCAGAGTTGGTAAAAGAGGGTGAGACTGGATATTTGTTTAAGTACGCTGATGTGGAGGATTTCCGACAAAAAGTAAAATTGATGTTTGAAAATCCGCAAAAGACAGAACAAATGGGAACAAACGCATATGACAAAATAAGTGAAGAGTATTCACCGTCTGTTCATTATGAAAAGTTGATGGCTTTGTTTGATAACATTTCAAATGAAAAAAATGGATAAAATTAAAATAGTTCTTTTTTTCTGCTTGTTTATCATAATTTTTGGAGGCACTTACGCTAAAATAAATGGAAGCAATTATGTTACTCCAGAAAGCTTTGGAGCTAAAGGAGACGGCAAATCAGACGACAGCCCAGCAATTAGCAAATGCTTAAGGTCAGGAAAACCGATACGCTTTACTTCAGGGAAAAACTATCTTTTGGTATCTGCATTACAACACTCTAAATCAGATGAATTAAGAATAGATGGGAATGGAGCAAAATTGACTGTGTCTGAAAAGTATGATATAAAAGAGAATGGGGCACTCTTTTATTTTGGAATGCCTAGAAAAAAAAATCTGGAGGTTAGTGATTTAGAAATAGATTGTCTGTTGGGACAAAAGTTTTCTGACAAAGAAAAGAGAGGTGACACCTATATATTCTCTGTTGAGTCTTGTGAGAAAGTGAAATTCGCAAATGTCAAATTCAAGTCGGAAAAACATTATAACAACGTTACATTCTTAAGAGACAATGGATCTCGTTTTTTGAATATCGAAAATTGTAGGATAGTCATAAACACATTGTCTACACAAGGAGGAATCTTATGGTTGATGAATCAAAGGGATTCGATTTGTTCTGTTTCTATAAAAAATTCATATTTTGAACATGATGCAAAAGATGAGTGCATGTGCTTCTCTGTTTATAACAAATATGATAAGAAATTATGCAAGATGGATGTTAATGTTGAAAAATGTGAATTTTATTCTAAGTGTGAATCTCCCTCTTCTGGGTTTATATTAGTGTATTCCCATTCTCAAAAGGCATATTCTACAATTAACGTAAAATATAAGGCATGTTCTTTTAAGACTAGCGGTGCATCTTACTCAAGAAAGATTCAAGGATATCAGATTTGTACCGGTGATTCCAAATATGATTATGGTATTTTTAATACGGAATATGAAGACTGCAAGTTCGATTTTGATTTTAAAACTATTAAACAAAGTGGAATAGCAGGAATTTTGTATTCTAAAGGCACATCGATGAACCCAGAATCGATCTATTATAAATTCAATAAATGTGAATTTAAGTTGAGAAATACGTCTCCTTTGATTGATGATGGAAACCAATACCGAAAAGGGACATACGAATTCAATGATTGTAAATTTGAAACAGATGGTAAACTTTTTGTGAAGAATAAGAGAAGTTCAGATACCGATGTTAGGATTAAGTTAACCAACTGTGATATTAAATCGAATGATGACGTTATATCTACAGAATATGTAATAGCTAAAAAATGTAGATTTGTAAATAAGTCAAAAAATCCGATACAATTACCGAATAAAAGATCTAAATTAGAGAAATGTGTGGTGAATGGCGTGAAATATTAATTAAAAAAAAGAATCAATATGTTTGGAATATTAACTGGAATTAGAAGTTATTTCAATATCAGGTCTTCATTAGTCAACTTGTCTAATGCAAAATTCAAGTATGATATTATTGGAAAAAATAATATGATAATGATAGGCCGAGGTTGTCGAGTTGTAAAACCAGTTATCAGGATACGAGGTACAAACAATAAGATAGTCTTTGAAAATAACATTTACATTGGCAAAGGATGTAGTTTTTGGTTGGAAGGGAACAACATAGAAATCATAATAGGGAAAGACTCTTCTTTTACGCATTCTGTACATTTTTGTGCTCAAGAAGACAACACAAGTATTCGTATTGGAGAAGATTGTATGTTTTCTAATACTATTGTGGTTAGAACCAGTGATTCTCATCCTATATATGATAAAATATCGAATAAAAGAATCAATCCAGCAAAATCAGTTGTCTTGGGTAATCATGTCTGGGTCGCTCCTAATACCAAAATTATGAAGGGGGCGATAATAGGAAGTGGATCCATTATTGGTTCTAACACGATAGCGAATAGAGAGTATCCAGAAAATTCATTGATTGTAGGAATGCCTGGCAAGGTTGTAAAAACAGATATATATTGGACGAGGGAAAAATTATTTTAGTGTATAATACGCTCCCTTCCCCCTCCCCCCAAAAAAAAATATATATATATTGATACAACAAAAGTACATAAAAAGTGTGTCTTTGTAAAGATTGTAAATAGTATTGGAAGAATTAGCAAGTAAGGCTCTGCATTCCATACTAATGAGGTCTATACGTGCCTGAATGAAAGAAAAATTTTTAAGATTAATTTAATGCTGTAAAAGGTATGGCATACAAGTAAGTGCTGGATGCAAAGATAACATGTGGACAGAACGTTTCTGAAGGTCTGCAAAGTAAGCGTACTTTTATCGATATCTTACTGCTTATGTGTTGGATTAAAAACTATATAATGTATTATAATGAGCAAAGACCATATCAACGTATTGGAAATGGTTATGGCTCTTCGAAAGTTTACATTATAAGTAAGAATGTTTGAAAAAAATATTTAATTTGAAAATTATAGAAGGGACTTAGAGTTTTGCCTCACAAAATGTTCCTTTAAAGGAAGAAAAAGTATTGGTCAATTGTCAAAAATTGGGAGTACTATATAGATTATTTTTAAGGATTTAATATTATAGGACGTTTATGAGATTTGTTTTTTTATTTTTGATCTTGCTTGTGACATTACAAACAAACGCTTCTGTTAATATATCAGAAGTCATGACCTGTAATGTCTCAACGTATCTGGATCGTAATTCCTGGAATTTCCCTGGATATGTCGAGTTATATAATTCAGGGGATGAGGATGTATCTTTAAAAGGGTATAAGATTATCCATTATAATAAGAAATCCAAGGGAAATTACAAGTATAAATGGGAATGGATTATTCCTTATGATTTTGTTGTAAAATCAAAATCATACAATCTATTGTTTTTTGATAAGGATAGTACGAAAGCTATGCATTCATCAAAAAAGTTGGATTCGGATGGAGGACAAATTTGTTTATATAGCGGAGACGTATTGTTGGATGAATTTTTTTATGAGGCGATGGAGGCACATATTGCATATGGTGTTGGTGAAAACGGTGATGTCGGTTATATGGTTCCATCTCCAATGAAAATGAATGGAGCTTCTTATTCTTCTTTGAAAAATCGGGTGACTCCAGTTTATTTTAAAGGAGCATCTCCTGGGTATCAGGACTCTTCTATTACGGTTTCTTTAGCTTGTGACACGAAAAATGTTTCTATCTATTATACGACGGATGGATCTGAACCTACAATAAATAGTCTAGTTTATAACGATTCTACCAATATATTGCTTGACTCGACTGTTTGTATTAAGGCTAGGGCATATTCAAATTCCTTATTGCCAAGTAAAATCCTGTCAGGAACATTTATTTTTATGGATTCTGCACATTCTTCTTGTGGTGGATTTTCTGTTCCGATAGTCTCAATTTCTGTAGATGATAAATATCTATATGATGATTCTTTAGGTATTGCAGTTACTGGTGTAAATGGAATATTGGGTAATTGTACTACATATCCGGCGAATTTTAATCAAGATTGGGAGAGACCTGCTGTATTTGAATATTTCGTAGATGGTAAAAGACAGGTGTGTGAGGAAGTTGAAATAGGCGTGTCAGGGGGCTGTACTCGTTCTTATACGAATATTCCTAAGTCTTTAAAGATAAAGACAGGAAAGAAAATTGGTAGCAATAAGGAATATTTAGATTATGATTTTTTTAAGGACAAGTTAGGAAACAGATATAAATCTTTGAAAATTAGAGCTGGAGGAAATGCCAATGACGCATTTTCTTTGCGGTTTAGGGATGGATATTTTCATTCGCTTGCCCGTGAAATGAATGTTGATTATCAAGCGTATCAGCCAGTTTCATATTATCTGAATGGAATCTATCAAGGAATGATGGGCCTACGTGAACATTTGAATGAGGACTATATCGTGTCTAATTACGGATTGGATGAGGACGATCTGGATATGATAAAAACTCATGAACAGAAGGCAGGTGATAAATTGGCTTATAATAAGATGGTTTCTTTTTTGGATAATAATGATCCAAATGACTCTTTATACTTTAGAACAGTGTGTGAAATGATGGATGTTGAGGAGTATATTGATTACATGATAATAGAACAATTTTCCGCCAACGCTGATTGGCCTGGTAATAATATTATGTGTTGGAGGGATCGGCATAATGGAAAGTTCCGTTGGATATTGTATGATTTGGATGTTACGATGGGTTGTTCTCCAAGTGATGTTTCGGTTGATCCAATAAAATGGTGCACAGGTGATGTGGAAGAAAAAACGTGGGCTAATAATGAAAAATGGAAGGTCGTTATATTTTCTAATTTGATAAAGAATCCTCAGTTTAAGAAAAGATTTATTAATCGTTGGATGATGTATTTGGGGACAACTTTGTCAAAACAAAATATAGAATCTGTTTACGATAGTTTGGCGACAGTAGTTGATGGAGAATTTTGTGCAACGTTTGATGGACTCTCTCCATTGGATTGCCCTGGGCGTGCTTTTTTAATGAAAAAAGTAAATGAAAGAACAAAAGTAGTTTTGTCTTCATTAGGAAATCTTGCAGGTTATAAATGGAATGTCGGACTCTCTTTTTCCGCTAATCTGCCTGGTGTGAAGTTCGAAATGAATGAAGAAATTGTTAATAAATCTTCATTTTCTGGTTATTGGTTCAATTCTGGAGAACTGACACTAAAAGCGATAGCACCTGCAAATTATAGATTTGTTCGATGGGATGTCAAGTTGGCAGATAGCACGTATTCTGTGAAAGAGAAAGTGTTTAAGAGGATAATCAAGAAAAAATGTGAGATAACAGCCATATTTGATACTTGTGATTGCCAAGTGCCGACTGTCGTTATAAATGAGATGTGTGCTTCTCCTGATAGTTCTACAACAATTTTAGATGATTATGGATTGTCTTCTGATTGGGTGGAATTGTATAATTATGGGGAAGATACTGTGGATGTCGCTGGTTTATATTTGACTGATAAAACCACAAACTTGACAAAATATCAAATCCCATATAGTTATGAAACAACAAAAATAGCACCTCATGATTATTTGATGGTATGGGCGGATGGTATGTCATATAGAGGAGCAATGCATGCAAATTTTAAGCTAGAAAATAAGACTGGAGCAAAATTAGCTCTTAGTCAAAGATGTGGGGATTCGATAATTGTGTTGGATCAGGTTGCGTATAAAAAAATGCCTGCAAATGCTTCTTATGGCAGAATTCTAGATTTTTCAGAAGATTGGACTTCGTTTTCCCCTTATAAGGATACTTTGACGGTGGATGAACTATTGTTTGTTACTCCGGGAAGAGCAAATGGATCTGAATCTGCTGCTTTGTTGGTTTGTCCAAGCGATACCATGACGAGAAAGTTTTTTGATGGTGTTGAGCTGCGTCCGAATGCCTTTATAAAAGGAAATGCGAATGATATTGATTTTTCAATAGAATATAGCACTGATGAAGGATTGTCGTGGAATTATGATGCTCCAGGTATAGTCAATTGTGACACAGTAAATGTTATGGTTAGAGTCGTCCATCCAAATTACAAGACGGTGGAGTGCGGGTATGAAATGTCCATAGCGGAAGCTGAGATGAATTTTATATGCCCTGGGGATACGATAAAAGTATATGACGGTGAGTCTTTGGATGTAGTGGCATATGCGGAGGGCATTCGTCCGGAAGACACGATAACGGTTGAGTATAGCAAGGATGATGGAACGACGTGGGATACCGTAGCACCAGCCATGAATGGTGTAGGTGTCCAGAACGTTATGGTTAGAGCCGTTTGTCCAAATTACAAGACGGTGAAGCGTGGATATGAAATGTCGATAACGGAAGCCGAGATGAATTTGATATGTCCAGGGGATACGATAAAAGTATATGACGGTGAGTCTTTGGATGTAGTGGCATATGCGGAGGGCATTCGTCCGGAAGACACGATAACGGTTGAGTATAGCAAGGATGAGGGTGTGACATGGGATACCGTAGCACCGGTCATGAATGGTGTAGGTGTCCAGAATGTTATGGTTCGTGCCATCCAT
>Ga0307455_100090_pt1 | contig 9163 bp, 8 predicted proteins | sample GoafecBaGen6Rep2_FD_203830 | JGI IMG/M metagenome (GOLD analysis project Ga0307455, IMG submission 203830) | Metatranscriptome of enriched fungal communities from goat fecal pellet, Isla Vista, California, United States - Bagasse, Gen6, Rep 2... ... | reverse complement strand
TTTTACTGATGACTATGATGTTTCTCGGCGAGGTACATGCCGGTAAGAATGAAGGCGGTGCCGAGGACGAAATAGAGGGTGATTTGTTCGCTGAGTATGGCCCAAGCGAAGATGACTGTGACTACGGGATTGAAATAGACGTAGTTGGTGCAAATGAGGGCTCCAAGCTTCTTGAGAACCCAATTCCATGCGAGATAGCATCCCATGGAGGCGATGCATCCAAGGAACAGGAGATTGGCCAACAACTTGGGCTGGCTGAGGACGATATCGACACCAAGGCCAGGATAGACCATGAAATAGGGAATCATTGACACAAGACCGTAGAAGAACACCTTGCGGGTGATGAAAAGGGTGTTATAACGCTTGGTGGCGGGAATCATAAGCAGACTGTAAACGGCCCAACAAAGGCAGGCCATGAAGGCCAAAGCATCGCCAAGGGGCGAGAGATGGAGCACAAATCGGCCGTTCATAACAACCACCACAACGCCTGCTGCGGCCATAACGGTGCCAAGGGTCTGAACGCGATTGAGGCGCTGCGACTTATAGACGGCGCCGATAAGGGCGGAGGCAAAAAGCGGGCACAGGCTTACGATGATGGAGGTGTTGGTAGTGGTGGTGTAGTTCATAGCGCTATTCTCAGTGAGGAAATAGAGCGAACCGCCAACAACACCAAGGGCCATCATGAGCAGTTCGTGGCGCCAAGAGGCGGCAAACAAACGGCCGCGCTTATAGATGGAATAGACCAATAGCAGCACGTAGGCAATGATGAAACGGAGCACAAAGATCTGTGCAGCGGTCATGCCGCCAAGGAGCAGCAGCTTGGTAAAAATGAAAGTAGAGCCCCAGATGGATGCCACCAGGAGCGCTACTATATGATAAAAGAAACGATAATTAGTCATGAAAATAATAGAAGACCAACAGGAGCAGGATAATTAATCCAACGGCAACGATAGCGAAAACTCGCAGACACTGGGCTATGCCAAGCATGTCGATAGAACGGCAGGGCACTACGGTTACCATCATCCAGTTGGTGTACTTTAGCGGGGTATAGAAGAAATAGCTCTCTTCGCCAAGGAAGAGATATCTCTCGCTGCTCTCATTGCTACTCATCTCCTCGCTCTTCATCTTCTGTATCAGCACCCTGCGGTTTGGGTCCTTCTGGCTGACGCAATCGTAGAACACCCTGTTGAGCAAGTTCTCGCGATCGGGATGGGTAATGAATTTGCCATCGTAGTCGATGATGTAGCTCTGCGACTTAAGTCCCATAATCTCAGATGCAAAACGGCTCTGAGCATTATACGTGCTATCGGTCTCGTTCAGTTTATATGTCAACCAATCGAGCGAGATATCGGCACCCAGCACGGCCACTGCCTTACCGGTCTTGTCGTGTATGGGCACCATATATGCTGCGAGGGCTGTGGTCTTGTCGTAGCCATCGTAGAAGGGGTCGCTCCACTCGGCGGTGTCGCCCTCTACAACAGACTTAAACCAACGCTCCTGAAGATAGTCGAAGTCGTGGTCGCCCTTCTCGTCGGTAAGTATCTCTTCTAGATTCTTGGGATTGCGCCATGCGAACGGACAGTATCTATCGCCCTTCTGGGGATAATATCCTTTTACAAAGTTCATTCCGCAACTATGAATGCGATTGCCTTGCTGCACTATTCGCCTCATCTGCGCGATCTGCCCGTTGGGATTGTCGAGCGAGTTCTCTATCTGATAAACATTATTAGATACCTGCACATACACATCCGACAGCACGCGACGGGTGTACTCGTAGTTGATGAGCATCTTGGAATGGCAGTTCTCCGTAAACATCGCCGTAAAAGCCTGGGATGTATCGGTGAAAAGATAGTAGGCCACACCCGCCAGAACAAGCAGTGCCCAAATGGTCATTCGGAGCATCACCTTGAATCTGACAGTTTTCCTGAACTTCTTCATAACCTACTTTCTTTATGCTACATTCATAATTTATAGGCGCAAAGTTAGCAACTTTTACGCATAGTACAAAAAAAATTCGTATAAAATTTACTTCTGGGGCTCGATTACACGATAGTGACCGCTGAGGTGCATGAATGCGAAGAGGCGCAGCAGACCGTCGTAGTAGGCATCGAAATAGCCATCCTCGAAGGGCTCGTGCTTGGCATTCCACAGAGCATCAACAAACTCCTTCTTCTTGGCATGGTCGCAAAGGATTGATGCTGCGGCAACGGTGCTTACAAGACCGATGCTGTGGCGAAGCTTGCGGAATCCGCCAGCGGGCAGAATCTCATCCTCCTCAGGCAGAGAGCCATCGGGACGATACTGATCTACAAACTTATCTACCCCCTGAGAGTAGAAGAAATTCTGGATGGTCTCGCCATACTTCTTCTGCCACTCGGCATCTGCCCCACTCCACTCATAGTCGAGAGTGATGTTCATAGGCACGCGCCATGAGTCGTAGCGGAAGTTGTTGCTGCCATTGCGTCGTGGCTTCTGTCCCTGTGGGCGCTGTGGCATACCGGGGAAGCGGGGCATCTGCATCTCTGAGCCGTCATACTGGCACATATCGGCATTCAGACCCGTGTTGGGGTTGATGGCCTTATGAAGGAACTCGCGTGAAGCCTTGGCGCATTTGTTCCAATAGTCAGCACGACCGTCATCGGCCCATTTTGCCCAAACCTCATAAAAAGCAGGAATGTGATAGGAGGGGTCGGTGTATCGGTTTCCGAATCCATCTGGAGTAAAGGTAATGAGGTTGGTCTCTGGGTCGATGAGGTACATCTTCTGAGGGCCCTGCTGACCGCCAAAGCCGCCGAAGCCGGGGAATCCGCCCTGACGTGGCTCGGGGGTGTACTCCTTAGGCTGGATGCAGTTAAGGATGTGCTGGGCCTCGGCCTTGTAGTTGATACCGGTATCGTTGCCCCAACGGTTAGAGGCAAAGATCAGTGCTGTAATGAAGTAGAGTTCGCCATCGCTGGCTGCCCCCTCGGCATTATGTGTGCCGTCGGTTTTACAGCTCCATGCGAAATAACCCTCTCGATTGCCGCTCTGGTGCTGCATGTACTTCTTGCTCCAGCGCCAAAGACGGTCGAAGATATCCTTCTCACCAAACTGCACGGCAATCATCATACCATACGACATACCCTCGGTACGGGCATCGTGGTTCTTGACATCCGACACATAGCCCATAGAATCGCCTACCTCGAAGTAGACCTTATTGGGGCCACGGAAAACATCGTTAAAAACCTGATGCAGCTTAGCCTCTACCTGAGCATGATGATAGCCAAACTCAACAAAAACATTACGATACTGGGCACGTATCGACATCGACATTGCCATGAGAACAGTGATAATAATTAGTTTCTTCATTATGTAAAAATAGGGTTTATTCTACAATTTATGACGAAAAAAGCAAGGAAAAGTTTAATTTTTCTTTGGTATTTTATTCGATTTACACTACCTTTGCATCCAAATTAAAAGAATATGATAGTCTGTATAGCAGAGAAACCGAGTGTAGCTCGGGATATAGCAAGGATTCTGGGAGCCAACAGCTCGCACGACGGATACATGGAGGGAAACGGATACCAAGTGACGTGGACCTTCGGACATCTGTGTACGCTGAAGGAGCCCGGCGATTACACTCAGGCATGGAAACCTTGGGCACTTACCCAATTGCCCATGATTCCTCCACGATTCGGCATAAAACTGATAAACGATAAAGGCATTGAGAAGCAGTTTAAGATAATAGAGGGCCTGATGCAGAAGGCCGACGGCATAGTGAACTGCGGTGACGCGGGACAAGAGGGAGAGCTGATTCAACGATGGGTGATGCAGAAAGCCCAGGCCACTTGTCCGGTGAAGCGATTGTGGATTTCGTCGATGACCGACGAGGCCATACGCGAGGGATTTGCCCAGCTGAAGGATCAGCAGGATTATCAGCCACTATATCTTGCAGGACTATCGCGTGCCATCGGCGATTGGCTGTTAGGAATGAACGCCACCCGCCTGTATACGCTGAAATACGGACAGAACCGACAAGTGCTGTCGATAGGACGAGTGCAGACCCCTACCCTTGCGCTGATAGTGAACCGACAGAAGGAGATTGAGAACTTCAAGCCAGAGCCTTACTGGGTGCTGGCCACAGTATACCGCGACACAACATTTACTGCCACCAAAGGTAAGTTCACATCGAAGGAGGAAGGCGAAAAGGCCTTTGCCACCATCGAGGGCAAGCCTTTCGAGGTGACCAAGGTGGAGAAGAAAGAGGGTAAGGAACAGCCCCCACAGCTGTACGACCTGACATCGCTGCAGGTAGACTGCAACCGCAAATACGGCTATTCGGCTGAGATGACACTGAATCTGATTCAGAGTCTGTACGAGAAGAAGTACACCACCTATCCTCGTGTAGACACGCAGTATCTTAGCGATGACATCTACCCGAAATGTCCTCAGACGCTGAACGGACTCTATCAGACCAAGTTCGACGGTGTGCCCGTTTATGCTGAATACATCAAACCCATTGGCGGTAAAGCGCTGAAGAAGACAAAGCGCGTGTTCGACACATCGAAGGTTACCGACCACCATGCCATCATCCCAACAGGTGTGATACCACAGAACCTGAGCGATGCCGAGAAGAAGGTGTTCGACCTTGTGGCCCGCCGTTTCATCGGCGTATTCCTGCCCGATTGTAAGTTTTCAACAACCACCGTGCTTGGAGAGGTGAAAGGTGACGAGACTGTTGAGTTTAAGGTTACTGGTAAGGAAATATTGGATCCAGGCTGGCGCGTGGTTCAGGGTAAGGTACAGAAGGAGACCGAAAACGAAGATAAGCCACAACAGGAGGACGAGGAGCGCACGCTGCCCACATTCGTTAAGGGCGAGAGCGGCGAGCACAAGCCTACGCTTACTGAGAAATGGACTACTCCCCCACCTTATTATAATGAGGCATCGCTGCTGCGGGCGATGGAGACAGCAGGAAAGTTCGTGGAGGACGAGACATTGCGTGCTGCTATGAAGGAGAACGGAATCGGCCGTCCTTCAAGTCGTGCCGGCATCATAGAGACTCTGTTTAAGCGCCACTACATCAAGCGCGAGCGCAAACGACTGATTGCTACTCCAACGGGTATAGAACTTATTGACCTGATTCGCGAGGAATTGCTTAAGAGTTGCGAGCTGACGGGTATCTGGGAGAAGAAACTGCGCGACATTGAGCATCAGAAGTACGACCCAAAGCAGTTTATCGACGAGCTTAAGCAGCAGGTAACGGAGATAGTGAACGAGGTGATAGCCGACCCCAGCAATCGCCGAGTCACCGTCCTATCCGACGCCGACCTGAAAAAAGTAAAATCTTCGAAGAAATAATTCGAAGATTTTTTCGTTTATAATATGGTATGTATAGATTCCGACGCATAGCATATGTTATTTGTGTCGCCCTGCTGCTTGGTAGTTGTGGGGCGGAGCAGGCTGTGAAGAAGGGCGATAAGTTCTGGGCGGTGGGCGAATACTTCGACGCGGCAGAACAATATAAGAAAGCCTACACACAGACTCCAAGCAAGGAACGAACCACCCGCGGACAACGAGCCAAGAAACTTGCGGAATGCTACCGTCATCTGAACCAGACAAACAAGGCTATATCAGCATATAATAATGTGGTACGCTATAAACAAGCCGACTCGCTGACGCATTTTTACCTCGGTCAGCTGTATATGCGTAATGGTAATTACAAAGAGGCCGCGAAGCAGTACACAGTGGCTATCGACAGCTTGCGGGCTTATGGTGATAGCCTGCATCTGCAGCTCGCAAAGGTGGGACTTGAATCGGCACAGAAGGCTCCGCAGTGGAAAAAGGAAGGTTCGGCATATACGATAAAGAAGATGGACTTGTTCAACTCTCGCCGCGATGACTACTCACCGATGTTGGCGGGCGACAGTAACGACCAACTGTTCTTAACTTCTACACGCAACCAGGCCCAAGGCGACGAGTTGAACGGCATCACGGGAACCAAAAACGCTGATATCTTCTTCAGTCAGAAAAACGAGAAAGGCAAATGGGGCAAGCCTCAGGTGATAGCATCTGAGTTGAACTCTGTTTACGACGAGGGTGCATGCTGTTTCTCGCCCGATGGAAAGACGATGTATCTTACGCAGTGCGTTACAGACCCCAACTATCCACGATACGCAAAGATAATGGTATCTAACCGTAGCGATGCCTCGTGGAGCAAACCTAAAGAGCTGGTTATTGCCCACGACACGCTATCGAGCTTTGCCCACCCTGCCGTTAGTCCTGACGGCGAGTGGCTGTATTTTGTAAGTGATATGCCCGGAGGCATGGGCGGACTCGACATCTGGCGATGCCGCATACTTAACAACGGAAATGATATAGGCTATGCCGAAAACGCTGGCGAGAAGATAAACACCTCTGGCGACGAGATGTTCCCTACCTTCCGCCCCAATGGCGACCTTTATTTTTCAAGTAACGGCCACCCAGGCCTAGGCGGGCTTGATATTTATTTCATCCCAGCAAAAAGCCAACACCCAACACCCACTATCCAACACCCAGGTTTCCCTCTCAACTCGCAGGCCGATGACTTCGGAATGACCTTCGAGGGAAAGCTGAATCAGGGATTCTTCTGCAGTAATCGTGGCGACCTGCGAGGGTTCGACCATATCTACAGTTTCTACAACCCCGAGATTATACAGACCGTTAAGGGATGGGTTTACGAGCAGGACGGTTACGAGCTTACTGCTGCACAAGTGTATATGGTGGGTAACGATGGTACCAACCTGAAGCTGAGCGTAAGAAGCGACGGATCGTTTACACAAGAGATAACACCTGGTGTTGACTACGTGATTCTTGGCACATGTAAAGGCTACCTGAATCATCAGGAGCAGATACGCGTGGAGCCATCGAAGAAATCGGAGGAGCACGTGTTGCAGTTCCCATTGGCAAACATATCGGCACCCGTGCTGATAGAGAACATTTTCTACGATTTCAACAAGGCAACGCTTCGCCCGGAATCGCAGAAAGCACTCGACGAGCTGGTTCAGTTGCTGAACGAAAATCCTAACGTTACAATCGAGCTTTCGGCACATACTGACAGCCGTGGTTCGGATGCATACAACGAACAGCTATCTCAGCGCCGTGCCGAAAGCGTAGTGGCATATCTTATCGCCCACGGGATAGCTGCCGACCGCCTTACGCCAAAGGGTTACGGCGAAACAGCGCCCAAGCGGATAAAGAAACGTGTGGCTGAAAAATACGAATTCCTCAAGGAGGGCGACGTGCTAACGGAGGAATTTATAGCCGCGCTCCCTGAGGAACTGCAGGAACAGTGCCATCAGATGAACCGAAGGACTGAGTTTAAAGTGTTGCGGACAACTTACGGTATGTTTGATAAGGCAGGAAAACTAATACAAAGCCCAGCAACAACACCACAAACCAAGGATTGATATTTATCTCGGTAGTAGGAGCTGTAATCAGGAACACCTCGATGGTGTTTATCAGCATCTGCTTTCCACCAGAGAGTATGCTCTCCAATATTGGCCAGCCTTTTGCCAACCAGAAGGCCAGAAGAGCCACGCCCACACAGAACAGAGTCCAAAGATGCGACAATCTGCGCACCTTAGATTCTGCCATCACTGGATCAGTCATCTCGGGCAGATTCATCATAACCCGCTCGGTAAATCCATTGTCTTCTATTGTCTGCTTCGAAGCATCAGCAAACAGCTGCTTCAGCAAAATGTCATTTTTATCCTCCATATCCGTTCTCTCTTAAATAGTTAGCCATTTTATCTTTCCCTCGCTTAAGATGCGATTTAACAGTATTCTCCGCAATTCCTGTTATCTTGCTTATCTGGTCGATGGGGTATCCGTCTATCAGCTGCAAGGTTATACAGGTACGTTCATCAGGTTTAAGCAGCGCCATAGCTGCATGTATGTCCATCTTGATATTAGAATCGCCATTATTGGCAGATTGACGTACTGCGCTTGAATCCACGATATCGTAAGTCTGCTTGCGAGCGCGAACGTCATCGTAATATACGTTGTATGCAATACGCATCAGCCACGTTGAGAAGCTACTCATGCCACGGAACTTGCTAATGTTTACATAGGCCTTGATAAAGGTCTCTTGTGCCAAGTCGTCGCTAAGCTGCTCATCGCCCAGTGTCTGGTTCAAGAAGAACCTGCGAACAGGCGACTGGTACTTCCTCACAAGCTGGTCGAACGCCTGCTTGTTATGGAACACCGCCACCTGTGTCACTAGTGCTATGTCGCTGATGCTTGCCATTTATTTCTGTTCAATCCAGTTTTTTTCTGGCATTACAATCCAACATACTATGTAGAAGATCACCCCACTGAAGCAAGTGCATATTGTAAGGAATGCGTATGCCAAGCGAACCATCGTGGGATCGAAATCCAGATACTCAGCTATTCCGCTGCAAACTCCAGCTATTACCCTGTCGTTTGATCTCATCAGTCTCTTGTTCATAATTCTTCGTTTTTAGGGTTGTTGTCAAAATTCTGACGTATATCATTATTCAGTCTATCATTCTTCTTGGCTTGGCGAGCTATCATGAACTTACCCAGTCCGATGAAGAATACCAGTGCTCCGATACCTAAGCCGAGCTCTTCGAGGATGATTCCGAGGAAGATAGCGAGTCCGATACCTGTAAACATCTGGCGGATACCGTCGTTGTACTCCTTGCTGTTATTTGTTGAATAGGTCTCCTTCAGCAATTCCTCAGGAATCTGTTGTCCGTTCTGTATTGCCATCTGAGCCAGGCGATACTTCTCTTTTCGATTGCGATTGATGAAGTAGAATACCAAAATCAGTATTACTACTGGCAGGAAGAAACCAAAGCAGAGGATTGCAAGGATTGGAACCAGGAATACAGCTCCGCCCATGTTGTCCATCACACTTTCTACTACATGTTCAGCTGCTTCATCACCTTCTAAAGTCACGCGATGCTTATAGGTGTAGTCTTCATCATCGTTAGCGTTAGAGTCGGCTTTAGCAGTAGTGTCAGAGAAGGCTTCGATAGAGCCCTGATCGTGTTTTACAGTGTCGCTCACCTGCTCAGTGCGAGGAGTGTGGCGATGCTTTTGTGCTGTGGCATTAGCGTTTGAGCTAAGTGCGAGCACCATGGCGATTGCGATTAAATACTGTTTCATATCTTCTTTGTTT
>Ga0307455_100088_pt1 | contig 9224 bp, 5 predicted proteins | sample GoafecBaGen6Rep2_FD_203830 | JGI IMG/M metagenome (GOLD analysis project Ga0307455, IMG submission 203830) | Metatranscriptome of enriched fungal communities from goat fecal pellet, Isla Vista, California, United States - Bagasse, Gen6, Rep 2... ... | reverse complement strand
CTCATTTATACTAACCCAGTCTTACAGAAACCCCTTTGTCTCTGAGGAATCTTTTCACTTCATTTATTTCAAGTTCCTTAAAATGGAAAAGAGAAGCCGCCAAGGCAGCATCTGCTTTCGCATCTGTTAAAACATCATAAAAATCCTGTTTGCTTCCGGCACCACCGGAGGCAATAACAGGAACATTAACATTCTCTGCTATTATTCTGGTTAACTCAAGATCATATCCGGCTTTGGTTCCGTCGCAGTCCATGCTGGTTAAAAGGATTTCTCCCGCTCCTAAAGAAACAGCTTTAATGGCCCATTCTACGGCATCAATACCCATGTCGACTCTTCCGCCGTTCTTATAGATATTCCATCCGGAATTATCGTCTCTTCTTTTGGCGTCAATAGCAACCACAACACACTGGCTTCCAAATTTATAAGCGGCTTCACTTATAAGATTCGGATTCATTATTGCAGCTGAGTTAATTGAAATCTTATCGGCGCCTTCTCTTAAGAGAATCTTGAAATCATCAACGGTTCTGATTCCGCCACCTACTGTGAAGGGAATAAAAACCTGATTTGCCACTTCTCTGACCCAGGCAAGCTGTGTATCTCTTGCATCGGCAGATGCGGTAATATCCAAAAATACAAGTTCGTCGGCTCCCGCAGTATCATAGGCCTTTGCAACTGAAGCGGGATCGCCTGCATCTCTTAAATTTACAAAGTTAATCCCTTTGACAACTCTTCCATCCTTTATGTCAAGGCAGGGAATAATTCTTTTGGTGTGCATCTTATAACTCCAGGAAATTCTTAATTATTCTAAGTCCCACATCAGAGCTTTTCTCCGGATGGAACTGGCATCCAAATACGTTGTCCTTCTCAACAGCAGCGTGTACACATACGCCGTAATCCGTTGTGGCAACAACAATTGAAGGTTCTTTTGCCTTCAGATAATATGAATGCACAAAATACACGAAACTGCCTTCGGGAATACCTTCAAACAGTCTTCCTTTATTTGGATAGTCAAGAGAATTCCAGCCAATCTGAGGAACTTTAAGTCCAAGATTATCAGGTATCTTATGAATATACCCTTCTAAAAGTCCAAGGCCTTTTGCCTCGGGTGATTCATCACTTCCATCAAACAAAAGCTGAAGGCCCAGGCAGATACCTAGGAAGGGCTTTCCGGTTTTTACATAATCATGGATTGTATCAATAAGGTCATACTTCTTCAATTTATCCATGGCGTCGCCAAAGGAGCCAACACCGGGAAGAATAACCTTGGGAGAATCCATTAATACCTTCGGATCCCTGGTAAGTATTGCTTCGCCGCCGCAATATGCAACTGCTCTTTCAACACTCTTGATATTTCCTGCGTCGTAATCAATTATCGCTATCTTCGAACTTCTCATTATCTGTTATTTCTTCCCCGTTCATTAATGCATTCACTCTTTCTTCAAAGTATCCATCCTGCAAATAATCAGGGATAACAAAATCTGTTCCATCTACAATGGAGTGAACATAGAGTGTATATACGGCATCCTGGTCAATGGAATTAATCATCATTGCATCTTCCTCGGAAAGTCCATAGGAAGTTTCCAGAATGGAAAGTATTTCATTGTAAGCGTTGGTTGCTTCTGCATCAAAGCCATACTGTGAAGCTTTTTGCATAAATGCGTCTTTGTTAAGTACTGCATCCAACAATGAATCCAGAGCGTGGTATTCATCGTCAATGGCCAAGTACTCGTAATAGCGCTCTTTATTTCTTTCAAGGTAAAGAAGGAGTTCAGCCTTCTTAAACATGTTCTCGTCGCCTTCAGTCAGCTTCTTGCCGTAGAAGTTTCTGTAGCACTCTTCGTAATCTCCTTTATAGAATGCGCTTCTGGCTTTCTGTTTGGAAACTACGTCTCCGAGGAAGAATACACAGATTAATATGGCAGCAAGAATCGTTAAAGCGAAGCAGAATGTTGCTCTGACCTTCTTCTTTGAAAGTTTCGGTAAGGGTCTGTTATCAACGGGTTTGGGCTCTTTTTTCTTCTTTTCTTTCTTTTTCTTTTTGCCCTTTTTGCCGTCTCCGCCCTCTTCGGACTCCTCGTCGTCTTTGCCTGCCTGTCTTTCGTGAGGCTCTCTTTCTTCTAACTCCTCAGCTCCTTCAGGCTCACCTTTTTTACGTTTTTTCTTCTTCTTTTTCTTCTTACCGTCCTCTTTCTCGGCATCAAGCTGGCGGTTTACTTCCTTGTTCTCATCAGTTGTTGCGCCTTCGGCGTCGGCACCGGTAGGGTTTTCCTCTTCTGAAGGTTCTTCTTTCTTTTTCTTCTTGAAAAGGTCCTTAAAGGAGAACTTTCCACCCTCTTCTTCCTCGTCATCGTCATCAGACTCTGTGAGGAATTCCATCATCTTAAGGAATCCGCCCTTTTTCTTGGGAGCCTTTGCTCCCTTCTCAGGAATATCCTCTGCAGACTCTCCGGGTGATGCTTCATCTCCGGCCTCACCCAGAAGTCCCATAAGGTCTTCCATTCCATCAGCGTCAGAAACCGGAGTAGCGGTTTCCTGCACTTCATCTATGGATGCAAACAACAAATCCTCAGGATTTCCTGATTCGTTGGATTCTGTGTTTTCCTCAGTTAAATTTCCGAAATCAAGGCCCAAGTTATCCATTCCGCCAAAAAGGCCGGAATCCAAGGTTACACCACCGTCAGCGGCAGGGGCTTCTTCTGCAGGGGCTTCTTCTACGGATGCATCTTCCGAAGCAGGTTCATCTATTGTGATATCATCCAGTGAGAGTTCTGCCTCGTCAGTTTCTTCGGAAGCGGGTTCTTCTACAGTGGTTTCTTCTTCTGCAGCAGGCTTAGGTGCTGCATTTTCATCAGTCTCACCCTTGAAGTCGTCTTCAGTTACTCCGGCAATAGAGAGTAACTCGGCAAGCCCATCATCCAAATCGACAACAGGCTCTTCAACATACTCTTTCTGCTCGCTTGAGGGCTCGATAAAGAAGTCACCAAACATACTCTCCAGAGTTGATTCATCTGATGATTCTTCTGATGATTCTGCGGGAGTCTCCTCAGCTGCAGGCGCTTCCTCTACAACAGGTGCCTCTTCTATTACGGGTTCCTCAATTGTAAGCGGTATCTCTTCTTCAACTACCGGCGCTTCTTCAATTACAGGCTCTTCAATAGTTAATGGCGCTTCCTCTTCAACCACTGGTGCCTCTTCGATAATAGGCTCTTCGATAGTTAATGGAGCTTCCTCTTCTATAACGGGAGCTTCCTCAATGATAGGCTCCTCGATAGTTAAGGGTGCTTCTTCTATAATTGGTGCCTCTTCGATAATAGGCTCCTCAATTGTGAGGGGCGTCTCCTCCTCTACAACAGGTGCCGGAGCCTCTTTCTTACGGCCGAAACGACTGAATAAGCCCTTCTTCTCCTTGGGCTCCTTCTCCTTCTTTCCACCCTTCTTGGAGGGAACAGGCTCTTCGGGATCCGGCTCTACATATTCATCATTATCATTCTTGTATAAGAGTTCATTGATTTCCGCAATGGCAGAATCCTTCATGGCATCTGCCATCAAGGCTTCATCTGATAACTCATTATTATCTTCAGGGGTGGGATTATTCATAGATGAAAGAATATCAGCAATCTCGGATTCAGACATGGAAGAAAGCTCCTCGCTGGTAGGAGGAGCAACCTCAGTCTCTGCAGGAGTCGGTTCATCGGTTAAACCATCAAAAATCGCAGCGACATCATCAGCTGTGGTGTCTGCCGCTGCAGCTTCGTTTTCCTTATCCTGCATAGATTTGAGTAGATTGTCTAAATATTCTTCATTGGAATTCATGAGACTTCCTCGTCAATCTTATGTATTTTAAATCGTATATACAGTTAAGATTATTCTAACACATTTTTAGATATTAGTCTGTACAAGTTTGGGTCTGTAACCGTTTTTCTCAAGCTTATTGATGATTTCCATCTTATGGTCGGTTCCAAAGGCTTCCATGGTGATTCTAAGTTCAACGGCAGCTGTTCTGTTGGTGGAAACAAACTGGTTGTGCTCAAGCTTAATAACATTGCCGTTAACGGCTGCAACAACACCGGCTACTTTGCATAATTCGCCCGGTTTATCTGGAAGAAGTACAGATACGGTAAATATTCTGTCTCTGAAAATAAGACCCTGCTGTACAACAGAAGACATGGTGATTACGTCCATGTTTCCGCCGCTTAAGATTGATACAACTCTCTTATCCTTAGCTCTCAGTTTCTTCAATGCAGCAACACTTAAGAGGCCGGAGTTTTCTACAATCATCTTGTGATTCTCCACCATATCAAGGAAAGCTGTAACAAGATCCGCATCATCTACAGTAATGATTTCATCAAGGTTCTTCTGTAAGTATGGGAATAACAAATCGCCGGGAGTCTTAACTGCAGTACCGTCAGCAATTGTATTGACACTGGGCAGTGTAACTACCTTGCCCAGCTTTAAGGATTCCTTCATGCAGGCTGCACCGGCAGGCTCTACGCCGATAACTTTTATCTTGGGATTAAGAAGCTTTGCCAAGGTGGAAACACCTGTGGCAAGTCCGCCTCCTCCAATAGGAACAAGAATATAGTCAACAAGGGGTAATTCCTTGAAAATCTCCATTGCAATGGTACCCTGTCCTGTGGCAACAGTCAGATCATTGAAAGGATGAATAAAGGTATAGCCCTTCTCGTCAGCAAGTTCATATGCCTTAGCGCAGGCCTCATCATAAACATCACCGCACAAAACCACATCCGCTCCATAGCTTTTGGTTCTGTTTACTTTGATAAGGGGAGTTGTGGTGGGCATAACAATCGTTGCCTTGGCACCAAAACATGAAGCCGCATAAGCAACACCCTGAGCATGGTTTCCTGCTGAAGCTGTAATCATGCCCTTCTTACGCTCTGCATCGCTTAAAGTGCTTATTTTATAGTAGGCACCTCTAACCTTATATGCACCTGTAAACTGCATGTTTTCAGGTTTAAGATAAACTCTGTTTCCTGTGAGTCTGCTAAAGTGATCACTGTAAACAAGTTTTGTTTCAAGAGTTACTTTTTTGACGATTTCACTGGCTTCCTCGAACTTTTCAAGTGTCAGCATGTTCTCATTCCCCATGATATTCTACTCCTCTGAATTGTCTATATCGAATAAGGCGTTTACGAACGCATTCGAATCAAATTTCTGAAGGTCGTCTATTGTTTCACCGACTCCAATGTACTTAACGGGCACCTTTAACTCGGACTGAATTGCAATGGCAATTCCACCCTTGGCTGTACCGTCCATCTTCGTAAGAATTATACCTGTAAGATTGGCCACCTCTCCGAATTCCTTGGCCTGCATCATAGCATTCTGACCGGTGGTTCCGTCAAGGACAATAAGATTCTCCCTGTGAGCATCTGGATATTCTCTGTCGATTATCCTGTTCATCTTCTTAAGCTCTTCCATAAGGTTCTTCTTATTGTGAAGTCTTCCGGCGGTATCAATCAAAAGCACATCAACATTTCTTGCTTTGGCTGCATTTACCGCATCAAATACAACACTGGCAGGATCTGTACCTTCCGCAGCACAGATGATGGGGCAATCTGCTCTGTCCGCCCATTCCTTAAGCTGCTCTCCTGCAGCGGCTCTGAATGTATCAGCGGCACCAATAAGAACTTTTCGTCCTTTACCCTTTAATATACCTGCAAGCTTACCTACAGATGTGGTTTTGCCCACGCCGTTTACTCCGATAACCAGAATTACGGACTGCTTGTTTTCAAAATCATAAGCAGTATCTCCAACCGTCATCTGTTCTCTGATGGACTTAATCAAAAGTTCCTTGCATACGCTTCTGTCTCTGATGCTCTTTTCCTTTACCTCAGCTCTCAGGCGATCAATTATTTCCGTTGTGGCATTGACTCCCACATCGCCCATAATAAGCTGCTCTTCCAATTCCTCAAAGAAATCGTCATCAACATATGAGTCAGATGAAAAAGCCGCGTCAAGACCCGCGATAATATTATTTCTTGTTTTACTTAAGCCTTTTTTTAATCTGGAAAAAAATCCGCTTTTCTCTTCGCTCAATACAATGTCTCCTAATCGTCCAAATCCTTATCGATAAGGTTAACGCTTACCAATGCCGAAATACCCTTCTCCTGCATTGTAATACCATAGAGTCGGTCTGCAGATTCCATAGTACCACGTCTGTGGGTGATAACTATGAACTGGGTATGCTTTTCAAGTTTGTGAAGGTACTTCGCAAATCTGCTGACATTGGATTCGTCAAGGGCAGCCTCAATCTCGTCCAAAAGACAGAAGGGCGAAGGTTTCAGGTTCTGAATTGCGAACAAAAGGGCAATTGCTGCAAGGGATTTCTCACCACCGGATAACTGCATCATGTTCTGAAGTTTCTTTCCGGGAGGCTGTGCAATTACACGAATGCCTGCTTCAAGAACATCCTCATCCTCGATAAGTTCCAACGTACCCTTACCGCCTCCAAACAGCTCTTTAAATACCTTGTCGAATTCTCGATTGATTTCATTAAATTTCTCGTTAAACTGTTTTCTCATTGCACTATCAAGCTCTGCAATGATACCTTCAAGGGTTTTCTCAGCCTCAATCAAATCATCATGCTGAGTCTTCAAGAAAGTATATCTCTCCATCAAAGCCTTGTATTCCTCAATGGCATTCACATTGACATCACCCAACTTCTTGATTTCATCCTTGATGGTGCTGACCTGTTTCTTCATTGCTGAAAGATTGGTCAGTTCCTCATTACGCATGGATTTGGCATCCACAAGGGTAATTTCATACTCTTCCCACATGTAATTGATCTGAGTAGAAATATTCTCCTCAAGTCTTTCCTTCTGGGAGTTGAGTCTGTATACTTCCTTATCCAAAGCATTCATGCGCTCAGATAATTCCTCACGCTTTGTAAAGAAGCTCTTATTCTTGGCATTGAGTTCTTCTTTTCTCTCAATGTCAGCTTTAAGTTTCTTCTCCGCCTCGGTCTGTGATGTATGAGAAGCAAGTATGGTTTTTTCCAGCTCAGAAATATTCTCCTGCTTGCTTTCGATCTCGATGGCACTGCCTTCGATGGAGTCGGTAATCTCCTTCAATTCCGAAACCAGCTTCTCTATCTCGCCATTGATACGGTCCACGTTGCTTTGCATGAATTCCTGAGACTGAACCATCTTCTCAACCTTCATGTCCCAATCAGAAACAAGGGCTGACTGATTGGTCTCCTCAAGTCTCTTCTTCTCAAGCTGCGCTGTGAATTCATTTATCTGCTTATCAACGTTCTTTTCAAGTTCCTCAGACTCTTTAAGTTCCTGGTTGATCTCTAACTTGCTCTGTCTGATTTCCTCGGTCTGCTTAAGGATTTCTGCTTCTTCTGCCTTAAGTTCATCAACGCTTGAAGCGGTTTCCTCCTGTTTCTCCTTCTCCTTAACGACATTGAGTCTCTTGGTGTTCTGCTCAATGAATTTGTTTTGTAAAAGGAGCTTATTCTTGTCACTTTCGGCTCTTAACTTGTTACGTTCTTCCTTGATTTCTTCAATCTTGGAATCAAAGTTATCAATCTCTTCCTTTAATGCAGCAACCTTCTTCTTAAGTTCTTCCAGCTCACGTCTTCTTCCCAGAAGGTTGTTGTTATTCTTAAAGGAACCACCGCTTATGGCACCGCCGGGCACTAAAAGTTCACCCTCAATGGTTACCATTCTGATGGTATAGTTGTACTTTCTGGCAATCTTAACCGCATTGTCAACGTTATCTACAACAAGAATACGGCCAAGCAAAGATCTTGCTACGTCAGAGTACTTCTTATCGATTTTTACAAGGGTATCAGCCATGCCGATAACACCCTTTTCCTTAAGGGAATCCTTTGCTTTAAATTCCTCGGGATTCTTAATGCTGGTTAAGGGCAAGAATGTGGCACGTCCTGCTTTATTCTTTTTGAGGAATTCAATCATCTTCTTGGCGGTTTCTTCATCATCTGTAACGATGTTCTGGATATTTCCGCCAAGAGCGGTCTCAATGGCAGTCTCATATTTGGGGTCAACCTTAATGATATCTGCAACGACACCAACGATTCCTTTATTGCTGTCCTTTTGCTCCATGACGCTCTTAACAGCGCCACCGTAGCCTTCGTATTTCTCAGTAATGTCAAGGAGAGTCTCGAGTCTTGATTTCTCCTGATGATACAGCTCCTGCTTCTGCCTTAAATTGTTGTCGGCATTGCCGAGTTCTTCTCTTATTTCACCCAGGCGTAGATCCATTTTGGCCTGATTCTCGTTCAAAACTCTAAGTTCTTCATTTACAGCTTCGAACTCCGCTTCCAGCTCTTTAATGGTTTCGCTGTGCTTTTCCTCATCGGATTTCACACGCAAAAGTCTGCTGTTTAAGTCAGCTCTTCTGATATTTACGTTCTCGAGCATGGTATCAAGACGTCCAACCTTGGATTTAATAGTTGCACGCTGATTCAAAGCTTCGATAATTGTATTTTTCCCGGTTTCAATCTGCTCGTTTAAAGAAGCGATTTCGTTCTGAAGGATATTCAGTTCATAAGCAACCTCGTCTCTTTGAGATTTCAGCTGCTGAACCTGGCCGTCTACAGTGTTCTTCTCATCTAAGATGGCCTCTTTTTCCTTCTCTCTTTCCTTAATCTCGGCACCGACATTCTCTTCTCTTGTATGGAAATGTCCCTCGCTGCTCTTTAAGGAGTTAATCTGCTCTTTTAAAACAGCGATTTCATTTTCAAGTTTAGCGCGAAGCTCGTTAGTGTCTGATAAAGAAGTTCTTCCTTTTTCGATAACATCATCAAGAGTTTCAAGTTCTGTCTCTATCTGCTCGTACTCAGTCTTGATGTTGTCATATTTTTCAGTTGTTTCCGCAAGATCCTCGGAAGCAATCTTATATTTCTCGGCAACCGAATCAAGCTGTTCAGTTATCTTTTCGTTTTCAAGAAGGAATACATTAACATCATAGTTCTTGAGTTCTTCCTTCTTCTTTAAGTAAACCTTGGCCTTCTCAGACGCACGCTCCAAAGGACCAACCTGTTTTTCAAGTTCTCCAAGGATATCGTTTACACGAACAAGATTGGCCTGCTCATCTTCAAGTTTCTTCTGAGCGGCATACCTTCTTCTTTTGAATTTAACGATACCTGCAGCCTCATCAAAGAGTTCACGTCTCTCCTCAGGTTTGCCGCTAAGAATCTTATCAATCTGGCCCTGTCCGATGATTGAGTATCCTTCTTT
>Ga0307455_100078_pt1 | contig 9673 bp, 7 predicted proteins | sample GoafecBaGen6Rep2_FD_203830 | JGI IMG/M metagenome (GOLD analysis project Ga0307455, IMG submission 203830) | Metatranscriptome of enriched fungal communities from goat fecal pellet, Isla Vista, California, United States - Bagasse, Gen6, Rep 2... ... | reverse complement strand
CTCTAACTTCTCTAAAAAAAGTTGTATTAATTACCAAATATGTGCGCGCTGTTCTGCAGGCACAAACATCTTATCGCCTTTCTTGATGCCGAAAGCGTCGTACCAACTGTCGATCATTGGCAGAGCTGCCATAACACGCAGACGATTGGGTGAGTGAACATCGCTGTTAACAAGCATAGCTGTGTACTCTGGTGTAGTATTGCTGGCCCATACACGAGCGTAAGCCAGGAAGAAACGCTGCGCAGGAGTGATGCCGTCGACCTGCTTCAGAGGCTCCTGCTTCATGCGGTTCTCAAAGGCACGATAGGCAATTTTCAGTCCACCGTTATCGCCGATGTTCTCGCCAAGTGTCTTCTGACCGTTCACTTTCAAGCCTGGTACAGCCTCCTGCTCTGAGAACCAGTCGGCAAGCACCTTGGTGCGTTCGTTATACTTAGTCTTGTCATCAGCAGTCCACCAGTTCTTGAGGTTTCCATCCTTATCAAACTGGCAACCCTGATCATCGAATCCGTGAGACATCTCATGACCTATAACCATACCGATGGCACCATAGTTGGCAGCATAGTCTGATTCTGGATCGAAGAATGGTGGCTGCAGGATAGCAGCTGGGAAGTTAATGCTGTTGAACATTGGGTTGTAGAATGCATTGACAGTCTGTGGAGTGCAACCCATCATAGTCTTATCTACAGGCTTGCGCCAGTATTTGCGCAGGGCAGCCTTTGTGGCCTCCTTGTTGATGCGGATGTAATTCTCGATAAGGTTCTCGTTCTCGCGGATATCAACAAACTTCTCCATATCTTCCCACTTGTCAGGATAGCCCACATTGATGTAAATAGAGTGCAGCTTTTCGATAGCCTTTGCTTTGGTTTCTTCGCTCATCCAGGTGTTCTCTTTCAGGCGATCCTCAAAGGCCTGCTGCAGGTCTTTAACCAAACGGTAAACACGCTGTTTGCTGCTCTCAGGGAAGTACTCCTTTACATAAAGCTTACCAACGGTCTCACCAAGACTTCCGCTGATTTCAGATACGGCACGCTTCCAACGTGGCTTCTGCTCCTGAACACCAGAGATAATCTTGTTGGCCTCGAAGGCGCGATCAGTAAAGTCATCAGACAGATAGCCTGAGAATGCTTTAATTACATGAAGCTCCATATAGGCCTTCAGGTCGTCGACACTGGTGTTGGCCAGGATGTCCTCAACAACGTGCAGAGGCTCTAACTGGCTTACGTTAACGGTATCGATATCCTTTGGATAGTCCAATGCATCGCGATAAGCAACCCAGTCGATACCCTTGAAGTCCTTCAACAGCTGCTCCCAAGTCATAATGTGGATGGTGAGCATAGGATTGCGTCTAGCTACCTGGTTCAGGGTCTTTACACCTATTTTATTTTCAATAGCCCACTCAGCCTGCATCATGCGCTCAGCATCAGCATCGTTGTAGCCTACCATCTTAAAGTAGTCCTTATTCAGACTCTTAATGGCTTCTACAGCTTTCTGCTGTGTCTCGTTAGGCTCGGCATAATACTCCTGTGGCAGTGATGCACCACCATGACCTACGCCCATCATGAATTCTGACGACTTGAATGGGTTAAGGCTAAGGCTAATGCCGAATGGAGCGGTGTTGAATCCTTTGCTGTCCAACTCGTACATCAGCTTCAGCAATTCCTCACGAGTCTTCAATGCACGAACCTGCTTGAGGTAGGGAAGGATAGGCTGATAGCCCATCTTGTTGCGACCAACGCTATCCATATAGAGGCGATAGATAGCACCAATCTTCTGACCGTCGCTACCCTGGGGCAGATTCTTCTGATCGGCATACTTCATGATGAGTGCGTTGATGCGATCATTGTTTAATTCGCTCAAGTCGGTAAAAGCACCATTCTCTGGATGCTGCTTGTCAAGAGGGTTAGCCTTCAGCCAGCTACCTACAGCATACTGCCAGAAATCATCACCAGGTTTAACACTGGTGTCCATGTTTGCTTTCAAATTTTGTGCCGAGCCAGCCACACTTACAAGGGCTAATGCAACGGCGAAGAATAGTTTTTTCATCATTTATTAATTATTTGGTTTAATACTGTTTCTTATGTTAGACGTTCTTTTTGCAGAAAAACTACATGTTTCAGCTTTTTTATTTGCGTGTCAGCTCAAAGCGGAATGGCTTATCCCAATGGCGACGTGAATAGTAGGTTACAGAAAGATTCTTCATGTCCATCACCATAGTCCATGCAGTGCCAAGGAATCCTTTTCTTTCTGGCTGCGATACATCTGCGATAGCATCAGTGAGTTGTTTCTCGCTCATCACGCCACCAGTCTGGTTGTATCGCTCACAGAGCTTGTCGTATCTGTTATCGCCTTCTTTCAAGCCCACGTTGTGCTTCTCCTCACAGAGATAGTGGTTGGCCACTTCTGGCGAATCTGTCACAATCATCTTGTTGTCTACATATTCCACAACCACACTTCTACCTGTGGCATCAGCCATAGCATAGTGGTGGGCAGAACCAATATCAGAGTGCATATTGATATTTTTCAGTAGCTCCAATGCCTCGTTAACATTAGCTGCATTTTTTAGCATATAGCAGATTGCAGCAGTTGTGGTAAGGTTGGGCTTGTTGGTATTCTGATGTGTTTCCACCTCATCGCCAGCCATCAGGTCGGCTATAGCCAAGCCCTTCTCGTTGATGCCGTCAAGGGCACAGAACAGACTTGCCAGCGACATATATTGATTTTTGAATCCTTCTGGCTTAAAGCCGTCGCCAAATCCAAAGAACTCGACATTGAAAGTGGTGATTGTTTCATAACCTTTATCTGGTATAGTATGAAGAACCACGCCTATGGCTGATGGGAAGTCGAAGTTACGCCCCATAAGTACGCCACCCTCAGGAGTGGTAACAGTAAGTGCCGAACAGCCAAAATCTGTTTTCTCAGGATTCATTTCCGGCTTAAAATGTCCTTTCGAAAGGAAGTTGATGATATATGCTGAAATCTCCTGGGCATTCTTTGCACCGCCTTGCTTAATGAATTCGTCGAATCCATCATCGCCCTTATACTCCATATAGTACAATCCATCGTCAAGTTTTTCTGCCGACGAGGCACCTTTTAGCAACGGGCCAAACTCCAACCACATCAATACTCCTGCGACAATAACCAGTCCCAGGACACTGAAAAATACGATTTTTAATGCTCTTTTCATTGTCTACCTATTTAATTTTTTAAGTCATACACAACTATTTGCCGCTGCAAATATACAAATTGTTGCTTTATTTTCCAAATAATTAGGGAAATAAATCACCAAGTGCCTCTGCGGCTATATCTGCATAGCAATAATAACGTGTTGTGCGGGTTTTAATGACATCGGTATGGAAATGACTTTGGTGTCGCATTTTGATGATTTCATCCCACGAGGCGGAGAACGAACCGTTGTAGGCTGTTGCGAGTAGGCGCACCTGTTCCTTGGCAGGCAAGTGTGACAGTTGTGGATGCAGTTGCTGTTGTAAGCGGATAAAGATAGCCAGGTAGCGGCATTGGCCCTGCATGGTGCTGAGCCTGCGGATGCGGGAGCGACGTGCTTCATTGTTCTGCTGGAGGTTAAATACGAAACCAAACTCCTTTGACAGTGAAGAGCTGTTCCATGCCTGTTCTACCTCCTCGGCAAACGATGGCTTCATCTGGAAACGACCTATGGAGAAGTTGGCCCCATTCTTACCTTTGCTGACGTATAGGCCGTTGACGGCAATACGTTCTATCTCGTCTTGCCACATAGAATAACGGATAAGTTCTGGAAAAACGATGGCCACAGCCACACGGCTATCTACGCCAAAGAGGTCGAACTCCTGCTGCCACTCTTTGTGATGTTCACTGACATAGCGTTTAGCAGCCGACCAGTTGCTGCCAAACACCTTGGAATAATTAACTGCAATTGCTGTGGCGCTGCCCATTATGAGCAGCAGCCATAGCAATACAATATGTTTTAGAGTTTGTAGGTGCATTTCAGGATTTCTTCACCGTCCAGAATAATCCACTCCAGAGCATTGTCCTTAGCTGTAAAGGCAACGGGGTAAAACGTAGTCATGCCGTTGACTATCAACTCGCCCGTCTTACTGAATTCCACGACACGCTGGCCACTGCGGCTCTTGTAGGTGCCGTATGGCGGATTATTCTTGCTGGTGCTCTTCAGGCGCTGGTCGGCCTGCTTGTTGATACGCTTCAGTTCTTCTTCATTGATTTTACGGAACTTACCGTTCTCTACAACGGCATACTCCACCACGTCGCCCGAACGGTTGTCGGCCAGCAAAGGCCAGTCGCCACCAGCCTTGAAGCCCTCGACACCACCCATAAAACCACGGCACTCCCACACGCCGAAGCTCCAACCCTTAGGTAGCGTGTAAAGCGTCTCTCTGCAGACGGGTAGGTTATCCAGTTCAGGTAGTTCCTTATAAGCCTCGTCCAACAGGTTACCTACCATAATAACTGCGTTCAGATCGGTACGTCCGATAGCACATTTAGGCAAGTCACCACTGGCAACGACCTCCTTCGACAGACGTGCATATTCAGCAGCAAACTTCTTGGCCTCAGCAATCTGGCGTTGCAACGAAGCACGATACTCCTTGGCAGCCTCCAAACGGTACTTGTAGAGCAGCTCATCTGCTTCAGCATATAGGGCATCCACCTTGTCTGCATCATCAGTAGCGCAAATCTGGTCGTACAGCTTCTTCAACTTGTTGTCATACTTCTTGGCAATGCTCTCATAACTGTGGTTCTCTTCGCGCTCCATCGCCTTTACGTAGTCCAGTGTCAGTTTTCCAAGTTTAGCCTCATAGCCACTGAGGGCTGCCGTCATCAGCTTCGCCTGTTTGCTGAAATTGCCCGCATTCATAGCCATCTTTTGCATCTTCTGCATGAACTCTGGATGTTGACGGATATAAGCCTCCTGCTCCTTCTCGCTCATCTTCTCGAAGCGTGCCATCTCGGCCCTATCAAAGCCCTCGGCACCCATGATTTTTCTCATCACCTTATCCTGTATGGGCTGTTTCTTCGACTCAGGAGCATTCTCGTCGTTCAGGATAGCCATCTCTTCTTTCGTCAGACCGAAGAGGTTCTGTATCTTACTTTCCCATTTTTCACGCAGGGCCTCCATTTCGGCATCTGAGCAGCCATTCTGTTTTTCCTGTAACTGCTCAGCACGAGCCACCACGGCAGCGATCTTCATCGTATAGGCATCACGCTCCTCCATCGTGCTGCGTGCCATCTTTTCGGCTGATGGCAACTGTGGCAGTTCTGCCATCAGTGCCGAAGCTGTTGACGCCTTGCTGGGCGTAATTGTGCCATTCCAAGTGATGGTTGACGTCTTACGTTTGGGCACGATGTCGCTGCCTTGTGCCACGGCAAGATTCGACGGGTCGGCAGGCTCGTCACTCTCTGCCAGTTGTTCCTCATTCTCATCTTCACTCTCTTTTTGACTGCCCAAAACAGCCTGCTGAGCCTTCTGTTTCAACTTCTTAAAGAATCCCTGTGCATCGGCACTTGTCGTGCTGAGCGCTAACATTGCCGTCATCAGCAATAATACTTTTTTCATAATGATTGCCTTATTCTAAATATTACTTCTTAATAAACTCTACTCTACGATTCTTAGCACGACCTGCTTCTGTCTTGTTGTCAGCAACAGGTTCGTGAGAGCCTTTGCCAACGGCTTTCAGGTTAAAGTCATCTACACCAAGGCTGACAAGAGCCTTGACTACTGCCTCAGCACGCTTCTGAGAAAGTGGGTCGTTAATCTTGTCAGAGCCCTGATTGTCGGTATGCCCCTGTACCTCGAAACGAGCACGCGGATTTTTCTTCATATAGTCGGCCACCTTTTGGATTTCCGTCATCGACTCTGGCAACAAATCGGCCTTGCCCGTCTTGAAGAGTATATTGTTAGTCACAAACTTACCTGTCTCGGCAATGGCCTTATCAATGTCGGATGCGTTGCGGTCATACAACTCTACGGCACCCTTAGCCAGCACAACATTGCGGATAAACGTCAGACCCACATACTCGAACGGCACTTGGAAAGCAAACCATGCGGGCTGCTGTACGTTAGGTAGGTTCACTATGCGATTGCCATTGAAGTAAGCTTTCAAGGCACGTTTGTTGAACGAGATAGCAACATGGTTCCAGCCCTGCTTGAAACGATAGTTAAAACCAGTATCTCTGTCCTTTACGCGATAGTTATGATCCTGGGAATCGCATACGCCATGCGTCAATGCGAAAGATACAGCATCACCTATTTCGCCAGGATAGTCAGAGCGATCTGGCGTGTTGATGAGTATGAGCTTCATATCGTTTAATCCAACATCTTCCTTGCTATTCCAATAATAGAAATCATACTCAAGTGTAAACTCTTCAGGCAGGTAGGCACCCTGTTGCTTTAACAGTGGTGTAATGACGGCATTGTTGGTGGGTTCGATAGCCTTCACACCACCTATCGTCTTTACTTCGGCAGCACCACCCAGCAAGTCCCATTTCGATGGGAATTCTCCTACTTGCTCATTCGTCACATCGTCTTCGAACATGACTACGGAACCACGCTTGAAATCTGTCGAGGTTGTTACCTGTGGTTGTTCATCTGGTACAGACTTCGAGACAGCATCATCGTTAACCTCTTCACGCTTCTTCGAACTCTTTTCTTTCTTCTTACCATCGAGCACGCCATCAATAACGTTGTCTGTTTCGCGTTCTACTTTGTTCTCAATCTTGTCTTTAACCCGATCAACAGCCTTGTCCTTTAGTTTCTTCAGAAACCCCTGTGCACTAACGCCCATACTCATGACAAAAAGCAACGTAAAGGCGAAAAACATTCTCTTCGTATTCATTGGTCTTGTGATTTTAGTTATTAATTTGGTGTAAAACTTTTCCCAAAGATAGGCATATTATGATAACAAATCAACAAACATTTGTCTATAATTTCGAGAATGAAGCCAAAAATCCCCCCATTTGGGTGGTAACAGGCAGGTAAAGATACTCGTTTTTTGACATCAAATAGATGTTATTGAAATTAATTGTGTATCTTTGCACATGTTATGAAAGTAAAGTTTCTCATCATCTGTCTGTTCACTGTTCTCAGCGTTGGGGCTTACAACGACTATCGCAATGCCCGCGTTGACTCGTTGGAGGCAGCACTTAAGAGCAAGAATCCGCCTGAAGGGGCTGATCTGCTCAGAGCCTACGACGAACTGATGCGCGGCTACCTGCCCTTCAACGGCATCAAGGCATCCTACTATGGTCATAAGGCACTGGCACTGAGCTACGAGCTGAATGGTTTGAGAGTTCGTCAGGACGTGCTGCGACGCTTTGCACAGATGCACTATGCCCGCGAAGAGTTCGACGAAGCCATCCGTATCTTCCAGCAGGCTCTGGCTGTGGTGGACAGCATGGAGCACGACATACGCTATACGCCAAGTGACGTTGACGATGCACGTTCTTGTCTCTATGGTGCTATCGGAAACGTCTACAACATGCAGGACAAGGCGCATCTGGCCATCCACTACTACCAGTTGGCGCTGCCCATCTTCGAGAAATACAAATGGCTGGAGAGCCAGACCGTCCTCTATCATAACGTAGGCGAACTCTACTTCCTCATGGGCAACTACCAGGAGGCAGAGCGCAACTATCTGATGGGACTCAGCAAGAGCAGTGAATCGAAGGACTCACTGATGATAGCGCTGAGTCAGAAAGGACTCCTACGCCTATATATTAATATGGGCGACTACCCCAAAGCCATCAAAATGGCAGGACCTTGTTACTCCTACTATCACGCCCATCGCACAGAGGAGGTGGGCGACTACTATGTTGTGCTGGCCTCAATGGTACGACTGAACCTGATGGAAGGCCATAAGAACATTACTGCTGCCAAGACCTACGCCAAAGAAGCCCTCAAACAGGTTGACGAACTGGGGTTTGAAGACAAAAGCAATGTCTATGCTGCTTGTAGCGAAGTAGCAATGGCCGAGAAGCAATGGCAACAGGCCCTTGACTATGCCCTGCAAACCATTCACCCTGACTCGCTGGCAACAAGTGCTGATGCCAGTTGCTATAAGTTGTTGGCAGAAATCTATACAGAATTGGGACAAAAGGCAAAAGCCCGCGAGTATATCCAGAAGATGCACGACGTGATGAGCCGTTATTCTACTGATCATTACCAAAGCGGTCTGTCACAGATGAAGGTACTCTACGAGACTGAGAAGAAGGAGGCACAGATAGCTGCACTCGACAAGGAGCGCGGACTATACCGCTGGTTGTTGGTGGCAGCCATTATTGCCATTGCCGCCTTGGTGGCAGGTGGTATTCTGATGGTCCTTGTCCAGCGTCGCAAGAAAGCCCTGTTGGCTGCAAAAGTGGCACTTGATACAGAAACTAAAGAACGGCGCATTCTGGCTCGCGACCTGCACGACTCATTAGGCAGTATGCTGTCAGTGTTGAGATTGAAGATAGAGGGCGACACTCAAAAGGACGAGACATTGCGAATGATTGACCAGACGGCTACGGAGCTACGTCGTATATCTCACCATATCATGCCAGAGGAGCTGTTGCAGGGCGGACTACGAACGGCACTTGCTGATTTTGCCATATCCGTGTCTGGAACGCAGTTCCATTTCTTTGGCAACGACACCATTCGTATTTGTCAGGATATGGAGTTGGTGCTTTACCGCTGTGCCTACGAACTGGTAAACAATGCCTTGAAACATGCTGCTGCCGAGCATATCGACATACAGTTGATGCAGGAGGAAGAACAGATATCACTTACCGTCAGCGATGACGGAAAAGGCATGTCGAATACCCCTCCATCGCACGAAGGCATGGGGTTTGAGAACATTCGTGCCCGCATAGGCCGATTCAACGGAAAACTTAATATTGTATCAACTGAGAATACAGGAACAGAAATCAACATTACCTTGCCACTATGACAACAAGTATTTACCGTATTGACATCAACATTGTAGACGACCATTCCCTGCTAACCGAAAGTCTGGCCGATGCTATTAATCGTAGCAATGTGGCACACGTCAGTCGAACCTTTTCCACTCTCGAGACCTGTAGGCAGACATTGGAGGAACGCTGCCCCGACGTGCTATTGCTCGACATATCCATGCCTGATGGCAACGGCATTGCTTTCTGTCGGCAGATGTTAGGATTGCATCCAAAACTTAAAATCATTTGTATCACCATCCACGACGAGTACAGCGTCATACACCGTATGATGGATACTGGAGTACATGGCTATCTGCTCAAGAGTTCGCCAATAAGTGAACTCATCGAGGCCATCCAGACCGTGTGGAAGGGAGGTCGCTACGTGAGTCAGGAAGTGGAGGCTATTATCAGCAAGTCAGAACCCGTTACTGTGTTCCTGTCGAATGTGGAGCGCAATATCCTCAGACTTATCTGCGAGGGCTACACCAATCCAGAGATAGCATCCCAACTCAGTCTCAGCACGGAGACCGTCAATTGGTATCGCAAGCGACTGCTGGCCAAGTACGGCGTGAAGAACACCGTCAACCTGGTTACGTTAGTTCTGAAGAAACAAATACTTCCTGATTTTAATTTAGACCACTGATAGCCTCTTTGACTTGTGCCATGTTCCCAGAACACTGAAAAATACGATTTTTAATGCTCTTTTCATTGTCTACCTATTTAATTTTTT
>Ga0307455_100074_pt1 | contig 9811 bp, 8 predicted proteins | sample GoafecBaGen6Rep2_FD_203830 | JGI IMG/M metagenome (GOLD analysis project Ga0307455, IMG submission 203830) | Metatranscriptome of enriched fungal communities from goat fecal pellet, Isla Vista, California, United States - Bagasse, Gen6, Rep 2... ... | reverse complement strand
GGGAACGATCTCCCGGGCGCATCAAGGAGAGAACCTCATGCGTAGATTCGGAAACCTTTTCAAGACCTGCCTGGCCATTGTGCTTTGCATGGCGATCCTGTCCGGCTGCGGCGCCAAGCCCGCCGCCGACACAACGCCCGCCCCGGAAGCAGAATCCGAGACGGAGACTGTGACCGAAGTCACCGAGGAAGACTGGAACAAGATCGTCGCGCAATTTGGAAATCACACATTGACCTGCGCAGGCTTTTCCTATTTCTATTGGGCCAGCTACACATCCTTCCTCAACTACCACGGCGCGGACGCCAAGAACTACCTCGATCTCTATACGCCGCTGGATCAGCAGATGTATTCCGAGGACCTCACCTGGGAGGAATACTTCATCAATGACGCGCTGATGGCCTACAAGCAGTACTGCACGCTCAACGATCTGGCCGCCGCCGAGGGCTTCGAGCTTTCGGAGGATGCGCAGAAGACCCTGGAGAATCTTCCGGAGGAGCTGCTCAAGACGGCTCAGGCCATGGGCTTTGAGACTGTGGAGGAATATCTCCAGGCCAATTACGGCGGCGGCGCCACGGTGGAAAACTACAGCGACTACCTCAAGCACCATTTCATCGTCCAGGAGTACACCGCCGCGCTGCAGGAGAGCTTCGACTTCTCCGATGAGGAGATCGAGAAGTATTACGACGAGCACGCCGCCGAGTACGAGGAAAACGGCGTGACCAAGGAAGACGTGAAGATGGCGCAGCTGCGCTACATCATGATCCTGCCCGCCGACGACTCCGAGGAAAGCTACAACGCCATCGACACGGCCTTCAACGAGATGCTCGAGGATTGGGAGCTGTGGGAGGACAAGTCCGAGGAAGGCTTCATGGCCTTCGGCGAAAAATGGAGCGAGAAGGGCTTTGCCCAGGACTACCTGGACGCCGTGGCCCCCGGCACCGTCTATTTCTCCTTCTTTGACGACTGGGTTTTCCATGAGCCCCGCGTGGCCGGCGACACCCGCACCTGGGTCATGCAGTCCGGCGACTACCTGTTCTATTACATCGGCCAGCGCGACGAGGTCTACTGGCGCAGCCAGACCCGGTACGACATGTGCCGCGATTCCTTCACCGCCTTCCTGCTGGATCAGATGAGCGCCTACAACTTCTCCATCCACCCGGAAAACATCATCATTTCCCAGGCGGAGGACCTTTACTCCGATCCGATCATGGAAGAGGAAGTTGCGAGTGGCAGTTCAGATCTGAACGGCGGCTGACGGCGTCCGGAAAGGCAAAATGAACGCCGTTGAATTCAACAATTTGAAACATCGAAAAGTGTTGAATATCAACAAAAAAGTTTCGCCTGATATATTTCTGTAATAATTGCTTGACTTTTAAACCTTCATTCATTAAAATTTATCTGATGTTGTTTGTGCACCCCGGTGCACCCATCTCGGTAGTATCGCGTAAAAACGCGTGCTATATATATTTTATCGAAAGGATGAGACCAAAAAATGAAAAAACTGATTGCTCTGCTGCTTGCTCTGGCTATGGTTTTCGCTCTGGTTGCTTGCGCTGCCAAGCCCGCTGAGGAACCCGCCGAAGAGCCCGCCACCGAAGAACCCGCCACCGAAGAACCCGCCGAGGAGCCCGCTGAGGAGCCCGCTGAGGAGCCCGCCGAAGAGCCCGCTGAAGAAGCTGGCGGCCTGGTTGGCGTCTCCATGCCCACCAAGGATCTGCAGCGTTGGAACCAGGACGGCGACAACATGAAGAAGGAACTCGAGGCTGCCGGCTACGAAGTCGACCTCCAGTTCGCTGCCAACGATCCCTCCATGCAGGTTTCCCAGATCGAGAACATGATCGCCAACGGCGCTAAGGCTCTCGTTATCGCCTCCATCGACGGCGACGCTCTGGGCACTGTCCTGGATCAGGCTAAGGAAGCCGGCTGCGCGATCATCGCTTATGACCGCCCCATCGGCTCTGACGCTGTCAGCTACTATGCCACCTTCGATAACTTCTCCGTCGGCGCTGCCCAGGGCAAGTTCATCGTTGATCAGCTGGATCTCGCCAACGCTGGCGACAAGACCTACAACATCGAGCTCATCGGCGGTTCCCCCGACGACGGCAACGCTTACGTCTTCTTCGACGGCGCTATGTCCGAGCTCCAGAAGTACATCGACGCCGGCACTCTGGTTGTCGTTTCCGGCCAGAAGGACTTCGAATCCATCGCTACCGAAGGCTGGTCCTCCGAGAAGGCCCAGGAGCGTTTCGAGAACCTGCTGTCCACCTACTATGCTGACAAGCAGCTCGACGCTGTCATGTGCTCCAACGACTCCACCGCTCAGGGCGTTGCTGTTGCCCTGGAGAACGCTTACGACAACGACGTCTACCCCATCCTGACCGGTCAGGACTGCGACATCGTTTCCGTTAAGAACATGCTCGACGACAAGCAGGCCATGTCCATCTTCAAGGACACCCGTACCCTGGCTGCCAAGACCGTCGAGATGGTCGACGCCATCATGAAGGGCACCGAGCCCCCCACCAACGCTGACTTCACCACCGTTGACGGCGCTCACACCTATCCCGCTTTCTACTGCGATCCCATCCCCTGCACCAAGGATATGGTCCAGAGCCTGCTGGTCGACTCCGGCTACTACACTGCTGAGGAGCTCGGCATCGGCTAATCTTTCATAACAAAACAAACTACGCCGAGCAAGCCTTCGGGCTTGCTCGGCCCTCTCAAAGAAAGAAAAGAAACAAGATCACTGGAGGCGATCGTTTGTCTGAGAAGATCCTACTTGAAATGAAAAATATCACCAAGGTGTTTCCCGGCGTCAAGGCTTTGGACGACGTGAATCTGAAGGTGAAAGAGGGCAGCATTCATGCGCTGGTCGGCGAGAACGGCGCCGGCAAGTCGACCCTAATGAATGTCCTCAGCGGCATCTATCCCTACGGTACCTATACCGGCGACATCATTTATGATGGCGAGGAGTGCCGCTTTTCCAAGATTCGTGACAGCGAATCGAAAGGCATTGTCATCATCCACCAGGAGCTGGCCCTGGTCCCCTACATGACCATCGGCGAGAACATGTTCCTGGGCAACGAGCGGGGCAAAGCTATTGCCATCGACTGGACCGATACTTACGTCCAGGCGGACAAGTATCTGAAGGTCGTCGGCCTCAATGAATCGTCGCATACCCTGATCAAGGATATCGGCGTCGGCAAGCAGCAGCTTGTTGAGATCGCGAAGGCTCTGTCCAAGAACGCCCGTCTGCTGATTCTGGATGAACCCACCTCCTCCCTGAATGAGGAAGACTCCAGAGCGCTTCTGGATCTGCTCATTCGTCTGAAGGGCGAAGGCTTAACCTCGATTATTATCTCTCATAAGCTCAATGAGGTTTCTTACGTTGCTGACGACATCACCGTCATCCGCGACGGCCACACCATCGAGACCCTGGTCAAGGGTGTGGACGATATTTCCGAGGACCGCATCATCCGCGGCATGGTCGGCCGCGAAATGTCCGACCGTTTCCCCAAGCGTCACGGCGTTGAAATCGGCGACGTGGCCATGGAGGTCAAGAACTGGACTGTCCATCATCCGGTCTACACCGAAAGAAAGATCGTCGACGACGTTTCCTTCTACGTCCGCAAGGGCGAGGTTCTCGGCATCGCCGGTCTGATGGGCGCAGGCCGCACCGAGCTGTCCATGAGCCTCTTCGGCCGCAGCTACGGCTCAGGCATCTCCGGTCAGGTATTCATCAACGGCAAGGAAGTCAAGATGCACTCCTGCAAGAGCGCCATCGAGCACGGCCTCGCCTACGTCACCGAAGACCGCAAGGGCAACGGCCTGATCCTGTCCAATGCAATCCGCACCAATACGACTCTGGCCAACCTCAAGGGCGTCTCCAATCTGGGCGTCATCGACGCCGACAAGGAATACGCCGTGGCCGAGGAGTATCGCGAAAAGCTGCGCACCAAGTGCACCGGCGTGGAACAGTTCGTTGGCAATCTGTCCGGCGGCAACCAGCAGAAGGTGCTGCTTTCCAAGTGGATGTACGCCGAGCCCGACGTACTGATCCTGGACGAGCCCACCCGCGGCATCGACGTTGGCGCGAAATACGAAATCTATAATATTATCAACGCGCTGGTTGCAGAAGGCAAATCCGTCATTATGATCTCGTCCGAGCTTCCCGAGATCCTCGGCATGAGCGACCGGATCTACGTCATGAACGAAGGTCGGATCGTCGGCGAGTTCAAGGGCAGCGAGGCCACCCAGGAGGGCATCATGGCTGCCATCATCAAGTCCAGCAACGACTGATAAGGAGAAATAGAAGAATGAAAAACTCGAAAGTCTTAACGTATGTCCAGAAATATACCATGATCGGTATGCTGATTCTGGTCGTGGCGGCCTTCTCCATTGCCACGAAAAGCAAGCTGCTGCTGCCCCAGAACATCTCCAACCTGATCTCCCAGAACGCATACGTGTTCGTCCTGGCCACCGGCATGCTGCTGTGCATCCTGACCGGCGGTAACATCGACCTCGGCGTCGGTTCCTACGTCTGCTTCATCGGCGCCATTGGCGGTATCATGCTGAGAAGCCACATCGGTATCGTCCCGACGGCGCTCGCCATGATCGCCTGCGGCATCCTGATCGGCATGTGGAACGCCTACTGGATCGCCTATGTCCGCGTCCCGCCCTTCATCACCACCCTTTCCAGCATGCTCGTGTTCCGCGGCCTGTCCAACGTCCTCCTGCAGGGCAAGACCATCCGTATTGAGAACAAGACCTTCCTTAAGATCTTCGGCGGCGGCGCCAACTGCTACATCGGCACCGGCCCCTTTGCCAAGAAGCTCTGCCTGATCGTCGGCATCGTCGCCGCGGTCGCGTTTGTCCTGCTGACGCTGAGGTCCCGCATCAGCCGTCAGAAGAAGGGCTTCAACGTTGAGTCCTTCCTGGCTTACATCATCAAGACCGCCGCCATCGCCGCCGTCATCATTTTCATTGCATGGAAATTCTATAAGTACAAGGGTCTGCCCACCGTTCTGATCTGGCTCGCCCTCGTCATCGGCATCTACGCCTACATCACCTCGAAGACCACCATCGGCCGTCACTTCTACGCGGTCGGCGGCAACGAGAAGGCCGCGAAGCTCTCCGGTATCAACACCAACAGAGTTTACTTCCTGGCCTACACCAGCATGGGTATGCTGGCCGGTCTGTCCGCTCTGCTCGTCATCGCCCGTTTTGCCGCGGCTTCCCCGCAGGCAGGTGACGGCTACGAGCTGGACGCCATCGGCTCCTGCTTCATCGGCGGCGCCTCCGCTTACGGCGGCATCGGCACCGTGCCCGGCGTTATCATCGGTGCTCTGCTGATGGGCGTCATCAACATGGGCATGTCCATCCTGGGCGTCGACATCAACTGGCAGAAGGTCGTCAAGGGCCTGGTTCTGCTGGCTGCCGTTATCTTCGACGTCGTTTCCAAGAAGAAGAATTCTTAATCGCAATCTTATAATTCCATTCTGCCTCCAATGGGCACAGTCCCGGCGGAGGCAGAATACTAAAAAGGAGGCTTTTTCGTGCTTTATCTCGGTGTTGATCTGGGCACTTCTTCCATGAAGGTCCTTTTGGTTGACGGCAAGGGAACCGTGCTGCGCAGCACGTCGCAGTCCTATCCCCTGATGATGCCGCAGCCCGGTTGGTCTGAGCAGGACCCCGAAGAATGGTGGTCTGCTCTTTGTGTTTGTGTACCCAAGCTGCTCGAGGGCATCGACGCGACCCAGGTCGCCGGCCTGAGCTTCGGCGGTCAGATGCACGGCCTGGTGGCCCTGGACGAGAACGACCAGGTGATCCGTCCCGCCATTCTTTGGAACGACGGCCGCACCGGCAAGCAGACCGATGCGCTGAACAATGACTTCGGCAAGGAAGGCCTCCTGTCCCTGACGGGCAACCTGGCCTTTGCCGGCTTCACCGCCCCCAAGCTGCTCTGGATGCGTGAGAATGAGCCCGAGCTCTTTGCGAAGATCCGCAAGATCATGCTCCCCAAGGATTATCTCGCCTATCGCCTGACCGGCGTGCATTCCTGCGACTATTCCGACGCCGCCGGCATGCTTCTGCTGGACGTGGCGAACCGCTGCTGGTCCAAGCCGCTGATGGAATACTGCGGCGTGACCGAGGAGCAGATGCCGCAGCTCTTTGAGAGCTACGAGGCCATCGGCACCGTCAAGCCCGCCATGGCCGCGCTGCTGGGCATTCCCGTCACCACAGTCGTGGCCGCAGGCGCCGGCGACAATGCCGCCGCCGCTGTGGGCACCGGCACCGTGGGCGAGGGCAGCTGCAACATCTCCATCGGCACCTCCGGTACCATCTTCATCCCCAGCAAGGAGTTCAAGTGCCCGCCCGAGGGCAACCTCCATGCCTTTGCCCATGCCGACGGCACCTATCATCTGATGGGCTGCATCCTGGCCGCCGCCTCCGCCTATACCTGGTGGCGCAGCGACATTCTCAAGGGCGAATCCAATGAGGATGAGCAGGCCGGCATCACCCGCGAGAAGCTGGGCAAGAACCACGTCTTCTATCTGCCCTATCTGATGGGCGAGCGCTCTCCCCACAATGATCCCTCTGCCCGCGGCGTGTTCGCCGGCATGAGCCTGGATACCACCCGCTTCGACATGACCCAGGCGGTCATGGAGGGCGTGGCCTTCGCCATCCGCGACAGCGTGGAGATCGTCCGCTCCCTGGGCCTGGACATCAAGGCCTCCAACCTGTGCGGCGGCGGCGCCAAGAGCCCCATCTGGCGTCAGATCTTTGCCAACGTCCTCAATCTGGAGCTCTTTGTCCCCGAATCCGAGGAAGGCGCCGGCTATGGCGCTGCGATCCTGGCCATGGTGGCCGCGGGCGAGTACGCCAGCGTGCTCGAGGCCTGCGCAGCCATGCCCCGCGGCGGCACCAAGTATGCCCCGGATCCCGCAATCGTCGCCCTGTACGACGAGCGGTATGAGGTCTACAAGGCGCTTTATCCCGCCATTCAGCCGATTTTCCCGAAGATGTGAGGAAGGAGCCCAATGAAAGTCTACAGCGTATTTGATCCGGAATTTGCCGCCTATGGCAAGGTCATCCCGGGTTTTGACAATGAATCCATTATGAAGGCCCTGAACGAGCATACCCCGCTGCCCGAAGGCGTGGACTACGTCCCCTCCGAGCCGGCGCTGGAGTGCCTGAGCGTTTTCGAGCAGATGCGCGACAACGTCTACGGCGGCATGCCCGTCCAGCTGGGCTGGTGCAACGGCCACAATACGAAGCTCAACTGCCTGGAGTACCACCGCGACAGCGAGATCAACCTGGGCACCGAGGACTTCATCCTTCTGCTGGCCAAGCAGGAAAAGATCGTGGACGGCGTGCTCGACACCGCTGACGTGGAGGCGTTTGCCTGCCCCAAGGGCGTCATGATCGAGGTTTATGCAACGTCCCTGCACTATGCCCCCTGCTCCGCCAAGCCCGGCATGGGCTTCCGCGTACTGGTGGCCCTGCCCCGCGGCACCAACGAGGCCGCGCCGGCCATCACCCCCTGCAACGCCGAGGACAAGACCCTCTGGGCCCGCAACAAGTGGCTGCTGGCCCATGCAGAGTCCGCCGAGGCTGCCCAGGGCGCCTATGTTGGCCTGAAGGGCGTCAACATCGATCTGGCAAAATAAAAAGATCCCCGGATCCTTTTATAAATCAGTGATTCTTACGAGGAGTGAAGAAAATGTTTGCAAACATCCCCAATGTTAAGCTTGGCATCCTGGCCGTGTCCCGCGACTGCTTCCCCATTACCCTGTCCGAGAAGCGCCGCAAGGCCATCGTTGCAAAGCTGAAGGAAAAGAATTTTGACATCTACGAGTGTCAGACCATCATCGAGGGCGGCATCGACGCCAACGTGAACGAAGCTTATGAGGAAATCAAGGCCTCCGGCATCAACGCCCTGGTCGTCTTCCTCGGCAACTTCGGCCCCGAAGGCCCCGAGACCCTGATCGCCAAGAAGTTCGGCGGTCCCGTCATGTACATCGCCGCCGCCGAGGAGAATGTCGGCGTGCTGTCCACCGATCGCGGTGACGCCTACTGCGGCATGCTGAACGCCTCCTACAACCTGAAGCTCAACGGCATCAAGGCCTACATCCCCGAGTATCCCGTGGGCGACGCCGAGTACTGCGCCAATGAGATCATCGCCTTTGAGCCCATCGCCCGTGCGATCCTGGGCCTGCAGGACCTCAAGATCATCACCTTCGGCCCCCGTCCCTTCGACTTCCTGGCCTGCAACGCCCCCGTGGCTCCCATCTTCAAGCTGGGCATCAACGTCCAGGAGAACTCCGAGCTGGATCTGCTGAAGGCTTACAAAGAGCACGACAACGATCCCCGCATCCCCGCCAAGATCAAGGAAATGGAAGAGGAACTGGGCGAAGGCAACAAGATGCCCGGCATCCTGCCCAGACTTGCCCAGTATGAGCTGACCCTGCTCGACTGGATCGAGGCCAACAAGGGCACCGCCAAGTACGTGGCCATGGCCAACAAGTGCTGGCCCGCCTTCCAGACCGAGTTCGGCTTCGTGCCCTGCTATGTCAACAGCCGCCTGACCGGCGTCTACGGCATCCCCGTGGCCTGTGAGGTCGATATCTACGGCGCTCTGAGCGAGTACATCGGCACCTGCGTCACCGGCGAGTCCGTCACCCTGCTGGACATCAACAACTCCGTGCCCGCCGACATGTATGCCGAGAGCATCGAGGGCAAGTTCGGCTATCGCCACAATGAGACCTTCATGGGCTTCCACTGCGGCAATACCCCGATGTGCCGTCTGAGCTGCGGCACCATGAAGTATCAGCTCATCATGAACCGCGGCCTCGAAGGCGGCGGCGAGCCCGATATCACCCGCGGCACCCTCGAAGGCGACATCGCCCCCGGCGACATCACCTTCTACCGCCTCCAGGGCAACAAGGACAGCGTGCTGCAGGCTTACATCGCCCAGGGCGAGATCCTGCCCGTGGCCACCCAGTCCTTCGGCGGCATCGGCGTGTTCGCCATCCCCGAGATGAACCGCTTCTATCGCCATGTGCTGATCGAGGGCGGCTATCCCCATCACGGCGCCGTGGCCTTCGGCCATGCCGGCAAGGCCCTGTACGAGGTCTTCAAGTACCTCGGCATCGGCACCATCAGCTTCAACCAGCCCAAGGGCGTGTACTATAAGAGCGAGAACCCCTTCGCCTGATTGCGGTTCCAACTGAATAACTTATAGCTTCGTGTCATTCTGAGCGGCAGCGAAGAATCTGCGGATCCTTTGCTTCCCTCAGAATGACTTTTTTCATGGGGCCATGCTTTAAAAAGTGCCAACACGCCCGATCGGCGGATCTTTTCACGCCGCTGTGCGTTAAATTTTCTTGCCATACACAAAGTATGCCTGCGAAAATTTGCCTTCACCGGCGGAAAAATCCCACGCCGTCGGACGCATTTCCGTTTTTAAAACAAGGCCCGGAATAGAGCTTATCGGCATTTCATTTGATATGCAGTATGAAAGGAGAAAACATGGAAAAATTCCCGTTCGGCGCCCTGTCCGACGGCCGCGAAGTTACGGCCTACCGCTATCGCAACGCCTCCGGCAGCGAATTCGTCGTGCTGGATTACGGCGTCACCCTGCAGTCTCTGCTGGTGCCCGGCCGCGACGGCAAGCTCGTGGACGTGATCCTGGGCTACGACACCGCAAAGGAATATGAGGAAAACGGCGGCTTCTTCGGCGCCTGCATCGGCCGCGTGTGCAACCGCATCGGAAAATCCTCCTTCACTCTGGACGGCGTGAAGTACGACCTGG
>Ga0307455_100073_pt1 | contig 9905 bp, 14 predicted proteins | sample GoafecBaGen6Rep2_FD_203830 | JGI IMG/M metagenome (GOLD analysis project Ga0307455, IMG submission 203830) | Metatranscriptome of enriched fungal communities from goat fecal pellet, Isla Vista, California, United States - Bagasse, Gen6, Rep 2... ... | reverse complement strand
GGATGGACGCGCCGGCACGCCGGCAGGCAGCCAATGGTGCGGGCCTTGGTGGGACGCATCAAACCCCCTGGGCAGTTATGGCCGCCCCAGGAGGTTCCATGCGTCCCACCAAGGCCCGCACCATTGGCTGCATGCCGGCGTGCCGTCGCTTCCATCCCCTGCCGGAAACAGGGGAAACGGCGGAGAAGCAGGGTGGTGGCAGCACGGAAGTGGTCACCATCGGACTGGACATGTTGGAGGCCATGCGTCTTGTAGACGCCGAAGGGATGAACCAGGAGGCGGCGGCACGGAGCATGGATGTTTCCACGCCCACCCTCTGCCGCATCCTCGGCCAGGGGCGACGGCTGGCGGCGCTGGCCCTCACTACCGGCAGCATCATCAACATTGAAGGAGGCAACATTATGTACGGTAACGCCATGCAGGGACGGCACGGGCGTCATTTCAGCCCCGGACGCGGCGGACGGCAGGGTCAGGGCACCATGCAGGGCGGCGCATGCCCCCGCAGCGAAGGCATGGGGTGCGGCCAAGGCATGGGCCGCAGGCGCTGCGGCGCGGGCCGCGGCGGTCAGGGGCCGTGCGTCAGGAACGGCGCAGGCGGCGGTGCCTCGAATGCCGCAGACTCTATGCCTGACGCGCCGGAACGCGGGGAGCAGCAGGCCCGCAGTACACGGAACAGGGCGGCGGTCATAGACTGACCACCCTTTTGTGCCACCAGCAACATCAAGGAGAATGCATCATGTACGGCAACGAGAGACAGGGGCGGAACGGGCAAGGACGGAACGGCAAGGGGTTTTGCCACGGGCGGGCCGGACTGCGCGGCCAGTGCGCCATGCGGACGGGGGGCGACGCCTGTACCCATGACGGCATGGGACGCGGCCAGGGCAGGGGCCGTGGGCATTGCGGCGCAGGCCGGGGCCAGTGCATGCGGCGTCATGTTCAGACAGTCGTCCGTGAGGCGTCTGCACAAGAGGCAGGCGCGGGCGCCCCGGAACATGCGGAACCGTAAGCAACACGGGAGGCGACGATGAACGGTGGCGGCATTCTCGGCGGCATTGGCGGACTTCTGGGCGTGGGCCTGCTTTCCAGGGGCGCCATGCGCGGCGGCGCATCCCTGCTCGGCACACTGGTCAGCGGCCTGAGCGGCGGCCGCGGCGGCATGGGCGGTCGCGGGAGCGGCATGGGCGGTCGCGGGAGCGGCATGGGAGGGGGCATAGGCAGTGGCCGTGGCGGCCAGTCATCCCTTCCGGGCGGCATGGGCGGCGGTTGCGGGCGCGGTGGCGGCGGCAGGCGCGGTGGCCGCGGCGGTATGGGCGATGACAACGCCTTGGGTGAAGTGCTGCAACAGGCTTTGGAGCGCCTTGCCTCCCTGCCCCGGGCCAGGGCCGTAGCCGGCAGCGACGCCTCCGGCACGTTGCCTGAAGGTCAGCCCGACACGGTCATTGATGTCGCCGCCGTGGCAGTTCCGGCAGCGGACGCGGAACAGCAACAGGAAGTGCTGGCCCTGCTCACGGACTGCGTCGCCAGCTACGTGCCCGGCCGGGCGCGTCTGCGCCATGAAGACCTCAAGGATGACGCCGGGTTCATGGAGTTGCGCCGCGCCCTGCTGGACGCGGGATTCCACGATGTCGAGTTCAAGGCGTCCACGGGTTCGGCCCTGCTGATCTGGGATGCCGAGGCATGGGACAAGGCAGCGTTCCTTGCCGCCGCCATGCCCCTGGGCCTGTACCTGCTGGAGCGCGAGCGCGCGGCGGCCTGACCTGCGTGAGGCCGGGCCGGTGTCATGCCCCGGTCCGGAGCTCCAAGCAAAGGAGGATTGTATGCTGCCTGACTACGTGGCCCATGTCATGGAAGGCCGGGCGCGTCTGCGCCACCATGCTTTTCTGGATGGAAACGCGCTTGCCAAGGCTCAAAGCCTGCTGGCGGCGGAACCGGATGTGCGCGAGGCCCGCCCCGGCCACGCCTCCCTGCTGCTTCTGATGCAGCCGGGGGCCGACCTTGCAGCCCTGTGCGCCAAACTGGAGGAAGCGCTTCCGGAACTGAAGAATACCAGCACCAAGGCCGTGCGCAGCGTAAAACTGCCGCAATGGAAGGGCGTTTCGCCGCGTCGGCTGGAGTTGCGCGTCCTGACGGGCGTGTCCTTGTTGTGTATTGTGTCCGGCCTGCTGGATTCCGGCAAGCTGCATGTGTTTACCGGGCTTGCCTTTTCCGCCCTGACGGCACGTCACATCTGGACGCGGCGGACGGCTTTGTAGTGCGACAATCCGACGGAACGCAGAACATTTTTTTGGCGGAGGGCAGCCATGAGCGATTGCAACCGCCAGTGCGGCTCCTGCGGTGAGCAGGGATGCGCCGGGCGAACCGGAGGGAAACCGGATTTTCGGGTCAATCCCCATCCCAAAAGCCGCGTCGGTAAAGTCATTGACATGCTCAGCGGCAAGGGCGGCGTGGGCAAGAGCCTTGTCACGTCCCTAACGATATGCACATACATTAATCCGAGTTACACGTTAACTCTGCTATTTTGAAAATATATATTATGATATAATCACGATTTGCTGTCGGATGCTTGTATAATGCAGTTTTGAGAATAACGAATAATATCCATGACGTGTAAGCACAGGAGGATTTGTCATGGCAAAGGTGGGGATCATTCGTTGCCGCCAGGCAGAGGACATCTGCGGCGGCGGCGCGGACTTCCAGTTTGCAGCCAGGGGCAAGGGGGCATTTGAAGAGTTTGGCGCGTGTCAGGTGGTGGGATTTGTGACCTGCGGCGGCTGCCCAGGCAAACGCGCGGTGGCGCGGGCGCAAATGCTATGCGACAAAGGGGCAGAGGTCATCGTGCTGGCCTCCTGTATTACCAAGGGCACGCCCATAGGCTTTCCCTGTCCGCACAGGGACGCCATCCTGCAGGCTGTGCGCAAAAAACTGGGCGAGGAGGTGCCCGTGCTGGATTACACGCATCCTGCGCCGGCCTGTTGAGATGCCTGGCGTTTGAAGGGGAGCCGTTGCGCACTGTTCACATGCGCAGCGGCTGCCCATTTCAATGGAGGCCGCCGTGTCCATCCTTGCTTTATATGTTGTGACAGCGCTCCTCTTGCTCTGGTCCTGGCGGAGTGACAGGAAGAAAAGCATATCCGCCTTGAAAAAGGCCTGGAAAGCCTTTGAGAATCTCCTGCCGCAATTCCTCCCCATTATTTTGCTCATCGGCCTTGGCCTCGCGATACTGGAACCGTCAACCATCTCGCGCGTTCTAGGCAGGGAATCCGGTCTGATGGGCATGGGGCTTGCGGCCGTCCTGGGGTCAATAATCCTCATGCCGGGTTTCGTCGCCTTCCCGCTGGCGGCCTCCCTTCTTGCCGCAGGAGCCGGGTACGGGCAAATCGCCATGCTGCTGACCACGCTCATGATGGTCGGCATTGTCACCCTGCCGCTGGAAGCGCAATATTTCGGAAAGCGCCTCGCCCTGGAACGCAACGCCCTGGCGTTCGCGTATGCCGTCCTTTCCTCGTTTATATTGGGAGGCATCCTGTGATTGTCCTGATGAGACGGTATCGCGTCTTCCTCGGGTTGTGCCTGCTGTATCTGGTTTTTCTTGCGGCAGAACCCGCCACCGGACAGAAAGCCCTAGTCATCAGCATGGACAACCTGTTGGAGATGTTGTCCTTTCTTCCCCCCATCTTTGTTCTTTTGGGTTTGCTTGATGTCTGGATAGATCGGGAAACCATGATGCGCTACATGGGGGAAAACGCCGGCTGGCGTGGGCATTTTCTGGCGTTCGCGCTGGGATCTGCGGCTGCCGGGCCGCTCTACGCTGCATTCCCTGTTGTAGGCGTCCTGTTGAAAAAGAATGCCTGCATGATGAATGTATTCATCTTTGTCGGGGCATGGTCAACAACGAAGATACCCTTGCTCGTATTTGAAAGCGCAACACTGGGAATCGGTTTTATGGCATGGCGGTTTCTCTTCAATATTATTGGAATTGCAATAATTTCATGGATCATGAAAATTGAGGCAAATAGATATCAATTGAATGACTAGTATGAGTTTTTGCATTCAGGACAACATCGTTGTGTCCAGCGCATAAAAAGCTCACATAAAAAGCTTAACGTGTCGCACAGCAAGGAAGGATGCCTGGCGAGGCTGGACAAGGTAATTTCATGAAGAATGTACGCATATGCCAAGAATGCCGATGTAACATCATTTTTTAAGACAATCTATTTAGTATTAATAACAAATATTATATATTTTGTGTCAAGACATGCTGTAATATTATTGGTTTTAGTTCCAAATCATGTTGATATTTTCTCAGCATGTTAAGATGCAAGGTAATTTTTAGTACGTGACCTGCTTCAGAGTTTACATGTATTTCGCGGAGATTTTGCTTTCAGGGAACTTCATCAACTCAATTTCGAACTGGAGCCATATCAACAACTATGCGGAAAAATATACACGGAGTGTTTAAAACAGGATGGAATTGGTTTATGATATACATGGGGATGCAAACATGCAATCGGTGTGAGGTGAATACTATTATCACACTATTCAAAACAGTTAAACGAACTGCATCTGCGGGGTATGTGATCGGCAGTCCCCCTGCTCATGCACTCCCGTGATATGTGCGGCAACAGCACGGTGGGGGCACAAGCGAGGCCCGGGGAAGAATGCGAATGCAGGAGGGCGCGTGGGACTCCGGGCTGTCATCAGCCACAGAATGTCGCAACGAGCGGTTGAAATTCCTTTTGGTTATACATACCATCATGCAAATTGGGGGGCGTCGCGCGTTCAGACAGTTCGACACCGAGGGGGAGGAAACAGCTGTTGTTGCGCATCGCTTGCGCGTTATATTCCTTCGGCATGTCTGCAGGAAATGGCGCGCCATGCGGGGGCGGTGTCGGTGAACGGCACGCCGGGCGGCTGTGACCATCCCCGGCGGGCTTCATACAAGACAGGCAGTTCACACCAACGGGGTGGAGCATGAACAGCAAGACGAATAGCCCCGTATTGCGGGAAGTAGATTTGTCGGTCCTCGAAGGCGTCCATATCGGCAATGCCCAGGATGCGGAGGCCGCCACGGGCGTAACAGTCCTGCTTTTTCCACGCGGCGCGCGCGTTGGCGCAGACATCAGCGGCGGCGGCCCTGCCACGCGGGAGAGCGCGCTGCTTTCGCCCCTGACAGCGCCCACATTGGTCAATGCCATCGTTCTTTCCGGCGGTTCCGCCTATGGTCTGGCCGCCGGGGACGGCGTGGCGGAATGGCTTGAAGTGCATGGCATGGGGTATGACACGGGCATCGCGCCGGTTCCCATCGTCGTCCAGAGTTGTCTCTACGATCTCGCCTACGGCAGCCCCGACATCCGGCCGGATTTCGCCATGGGCTGGGCGGCCTGCCACGCGGCTTGGACCGGCGAACCCGTCGCAAGCGGGGCCGTTGGGGCCGGAACAGGGGCCACCGTGGGCAAGATATGCGGCATGCGGCGCGCCATGAAATCCGGCCTTGGCGTGTATGCCGTGGAACTGGACGGCCTAGTCATGGCGGCCGTGGTGGCGGTCAACGCTCTGGGAGACATCTATGATGAGCACACGGGGCGCAAGATCGCCGGTCTTCTGACTCCGGACAGGAGCGGCTTTGCCGACACGCGCGCCGCCTGGTACGCCATCGGCGCGCCCACCGATCTTTTCGCCTGTGCCAATACCACCATCGGCGCCGTGCTCACCAACGGGTATCTGGATAAAGCGCAGCTGACGAAGCTGGCCTCCATGACGCGCAACGCCTATGCGCGCTGCATACGCCCGGCGGGCACGTTGGCCGACGGCGACAGCATCTACGCGGCATCGACAGGAACGCGGCCTGTCGATCTGAACATGGCCGGGGTGCTCGCTGCCGAGGTTATGGCCGAGGCCATTCGCCGTGCGGTCGAGGCATCGCATGTCGAGGACGCCGAATTTCTGTCGCGCTGCTGGCCGCCGGAGGGCGAAGCATAATGTGTTCCGGCCGGGAAAGCGGCCTGCGGGTTGCGTCGGGCCGGAGGCTGTCGGGCATGTTCCGTTCCGGGCATGCCCTTTTTTTGGGGGGGGAGGCATCTCCCGGACCGGCGGGGCGTTGCGACCTGCGGGCGCGGCAGGGCGGAACCGGCAATGTCCGGCAAAGGGAACAGAGGGGTTGACATGGCCGCAAATGGCACTATCCTGTTTTGAACATTTGAGCAAAACAAGCGAGGATGCATGGCCCGACCGCGTCATTGCCGCTATGTAGCGCAGCAGCCCGGCGCCACCTATTTCAAGCCGTGCGGCGTTCCCCTGCGGCTGCTTGACGAAGTGCGCCTGCCCGTGGAGGGCTTGGAGGCCCTGCGCCTGAGCGACATGGAAGGGCTGAACATGTCCGAAGCCGCCGCAAGGGTGCGTGTTTCGCGTTTCACCTATGCCCGCACGCTGGCCGCCGCCCGCCGGGCCGTGGCCGAGGCGCTTGTTGCGGGCAAGGCCCTGCGCATCGGGGGCGGCGCTTACGCCTTTGTGGATGCGCCCGGCGCGCCGCCATGCCGCCGGGAAAGGAGCAGAAGTATGCCGATTGTCGCCATTTCCAGCGAAGGCCCCAGCCTCGACGACGCTGTGGACCCCCGTTACGGCCGCGCGGGCGGCTTCATCATCGCCGCGTGTCCCGAAAGCGGGGACGAGCCCGAAATATCCTATCTCGACAACGGCGACGCCCAGTTGCTGCCGCAGGGCGCGGGCATCGCCACCACAGAGCACTTGGTCAACGCGGGCGTTACCGTGGTCATCAGCGGCTATGTGGGGCCCAAGGCCTTTGAGGCCCTGCAGGCCGCAGGCATCAGCGTCATTCAGGACATGGACGGCATGAGCGCGGGCGAGGCGTTGCGCCGCTGGCGCGCGGGCTGCTGCCGCGAGGCTCTGGCTCCCAACCATGAAGCGGGCATGTAGAGGGCGGCCATGCGCATAGCCATTGCCAGCGGCAAGGGCGGGGCGGGCAAGACCACGCTCACGGCCTCACTGCATCGGGTCTGGCCGCGTCCGCACGCCCTGGCGGATACGGATGTGGAAGCCCCCAACCTGCATCTTTTTCTGCATCCTGTCATGGAGCGCGCTGTCGAGGTCGGGCTGGCCGTGCCGAAGGCGGTGCGCGCGTCCTGTACGGTCTGCGGCAAATGCCGCGATATCTGCCGCTTCGGGGCCATTGCCCGTTTCGGGCAGAAAATCGCCCTGTTTCCTGACATGTGCCACGGCTGCGGCGGCTGTTTCACCGTCTGCCCGGAGGGAGCCCTTGAGGAGGGCCGCCGCGAGCTCGGCTCGGTGACGCTGGGATGTCTGGACGACGGCACGCGCTACATCTCCGGAGCAACGCGTATCGGCGAGGTGATGACGCCGCCGGTGCTGCGCCGCCTGCTGGCCGAGCTGGACTTGGCGACTGCAGGCTCGGCGGCGGATGTGCTGCTGGACAGCCCGCCGGGCGTGAGTTGCCCCGCAGTCACCGTGGCCCGCCGGGTGGATGCCGTGCTGCTGGTTGCGGACCCCACGCCCTTCGGTTTCGCGGATTTTCGCATTGCCTGGGAGGCCTTCAGTTCTCTGCGCCTGCCCCTGGCCTGCGTCATCAACCGGGCCGGCATGCCGGGCAATGAGGGCGGAGAGGCGGCTGTGACGGCCTTCTGCCGCGAACACGGTCTGCCGCTGGCGGGAACCGTGCCCTTCTCGCGAGAGGCGGCGCGCGTCACGGCGCAGGGCGGCCTGCCGGCCGACATCTCGCCGGACTGGCGGGAGCGCTTTGCCCGCATGGCCGGGGACATCCTGCGTATCTTCAAGGAGGGCAGCCATGCCTGACGCCGGGAGGAACATGCAGGAAATTGTCGTCATCAGCGGCAAGGGCGGCACGGGCAAGACCAGCCTTGCCGCGGCCTTTGCCGCTCTGGCGCGGCATACGGTCTTCTGCGACCTGGATGTGGACGTGCCCGATCTGCATATCATCTTACGGCCCGAACCCCGGCAGAGCACATCGTTTATGGGGGGGAACAAGGCCGAGATTCGTCCCGCCGACTGCGTGGCCTGCGGCGCGTGCATGGAGGCCTGCCGTTTTGACGCCATCCGGCAGGAGGGCGGAACCCTTTGGGTGGACAAGGCCCTCTGCGAGGGCTGCGGCGTGTGCGTGGCCCTGTGCCCGCAACAGGCCATTGATTTCCCCGAAGCGCACTGCGGCGTGTGGCATATCAGCGATACGCGCTTCGGCCCCATGGTGCATGCGGCCCTTGTGCCGGGGCAGGAAAATTCCGGCCGTCTGGTCAGCCTTCTCAAACGCGAGGCCCGGGCGCTGGCCAAGCGCGAGGGCTGTTCCGCCATCCTTTGCGACGGCTCTCCCGGCATTGGGTGCCCTGTGGTCAGCTCCCTGGCCGGAGCCACACTGGCCGTGGCCGTGGTGGAGCCGAGCCTGTCCGGGCTGCATGATTTTGCGCGCGTGGCGGGCGTATGCCGCCATTTCCGCCTGCCCGTGGGCGTCGTGATCAACCGCTGGGACTGCAATCCCGAAGGGGCGGACGCGCTGGAAAGAGCCGCCCGTGAGGCCGGGCATGCCGTATTCGGGCGCGTGCCGTTCGATGCGGACATGCTGCGCGCCACGGCCCGGGGTCTGGCCGCCACCGAGGCGGATACCGCGCTCGCGCGCGGCATCCGGAAAATATGGGACAATATTGTCACGTACCGGCCCCGCGCGTCTGCGACGCTCCGGCCGTTCATTCCGGCGGCGCAGCCGCTGCCCCGTTGAATTCCGCAACCTTTAATCCAAGAGAGGTCATACTGTCATGGATACGCTGCTTGCCGTTCCTTCCGCCAACCCCGGCGGCCTTGAGGCCGGTATGGGCATGCACTTCGGCCACTGCGAGGTGTTCACTCTGGTGGAAATTGAGCATGGGCAGGTCAAGAATGTGACCACCCTCGACAATCCGCCGCATGCACAGGGCGGCTGCCTTGCGCCCGTACAGCTGCTGGCGGACAAGGGCGTCAAGGCGCTGCTGGCGGGGGGCATGGGTTTCCGTCCGCTCATGGCCTTCAACCAGGTGGGCATTCATGTGTTCTATGCCGGGCAACTCCCCACAGTGGGGGAGGGCGTCAGGGCGTTTCTGGCCGGGCAGCTTCCGGAATTCTCGCAGGAACACACCTGCCGCGGCGGGCATTAGGGCAAAATCTTCTAGAGCTTATCTGTTCAGGCGGCTGTGAAAACAGCCGCCTGCGCCGTAACCAGGCGGGAAACGCGCGTTTTCCCGCGTTTCAGCCGTTGCGACGAAGGAGACTGCGGATGAAGACAGCAACGATGAAACAACGATGACGTGCGGGGTACTTTTTGCAACCTACCTCAGAATGCCTTTCGCTTATGACTTCCTGGAATTCCATATAGGTGTATTCCCCCTGCATTTGCAGCGGCTTCTAAAGCGTGCCGACTCTTGATGTCCGGGTAATCGCATGTTCCTTTACATGGTCTATGCTCCATGCCAATGCATCCAGCATCTGTTGCTTGGTATCCCGAAGCATGCCTTCAATCTTGACGGAATCCAGCGGATGCACTGCCCAGAAATAGCAGTCCGGAAGCTCAAGGCTGCCAAGGAATTCACGCTCCTCCTCCAGGTTCTCCTTTTCCGTCGCAGGAATGAATGCGCCAGTTTTGATGTCCTCATCCAGCTGTGTTCCCACGAATGCCGACATGGTATTGATCAGTATCTTGTGCGGCCTTGTTGCGTTTTCCAGCGCTGCTGAGGCTCCGGCGCATTCCAGTCCTCTGCCTTTGCCCGCCGTTCCCAGCATCAGCAAGTCGCAATGCTGAATCCCGGCAGCATTCAGTCGCTGGCATTGCTGTTTTGTCTCATCTGCAGAATAGCCCTTGTTCAGGTTCGCCAGCACATCATTTAACCCGC
>Ga0307455_100070_pt1 | contig 9989 bp, 5 predicted proteins | sample GoafecBaGen6Rep2_FD_203830 | JGI IMG/M metagenome (GOLD analysis project Ga0307455, IMG submission 203830) | Metatranscriptome of enriched fungal communities from goat fecal pellet, Isla Vista, California, United States - Bagasse, Gen6, Rep 2... ... | reverse complement strand
GGAAAACTTATAAATGGGATTAAAAAGTATTATTAAAAATCGAGTAAAATCCGTCATTGCACAGTACGAGGACGATTATTACGAGGCTGATGAATACGAAGAAGAGTACGACGAGGAATATGAGGACGAGTACTCTGATGAAGAATATGAAAAAGACGAGTATCCCGAGGATTATCCTGATGAGGAAATGTGTTACGAGGAAGGCTCCATTGGAGAGGAACTCGGAGACTATACCTCCGAGATAGTTCTTTCAGAGGCTGATCTCGAGGGTAACTATTCTAAAGAACACCAGGAGGAGTATCCCGAGGAATACGAGCCTGAGTATTCTGAACAATATGATGATAAATATCAGGATGGTTATGACGAGGAGTATGATGAGTACTCGGATAGGGCATACACAGATTACGATGAACAGTATGATGAGTATGTAGAGTACGAGGATGATGACGACGACTATTACTACGAAGATGAGATAAGAGAGAATTTCTGGGATAAGCTCATGCGTCGCTTTGACAACATGGAGGGCGCTGACAAGGCTCTTATCTTTGGCGGTGTAGCTATTGCTGCAATGGTGATAGTTTTAGGTGTTGTTTTCTTTGGAAGAAGAGGAACAACCAAATCTGTTGATTTCGAAGATAACGTGGGCATGAAGCTTATGGATGTCAGCGAGATTGGCGGCGGCAATATTCTCGCCATCGGAAATGCCCTTATTATGAGACAATCCGGGGAAGAACTTGAAGTCAGTGCCGAACCTGTAGAAGTTCCCACCTACGAAGAAAAAGAGGTTTCTGATGAGGTCACTGTAGCTCTTAAGATGTCCTCTATTGTAAAGGATTTAAAGATTAAGTTTGTCAACAAGAAAACGGGCAAGCTTATTTCAAGTAATGCATTTGAAGTTACCGTAACTACACCCAGTGGTTCAACTGAGACATGGACTGACTCCGACAAGGACGGGATCATCTACAAGGAGAACATAACTCCCGGACAGTATACTGTTTCCATGAAGGCCATTACCGGAAGTGAAAAGTATGTAAGTTCATCAACCAATGAAACGGTTAATGTAAAAGCAAATCTTGATTATCAGAAGGTTGATGTGTCTGATGAGATTAAGAATGAAAAGCAGGTAGATGTTGCTAAGGAGGATACTTCAAAAAAGGGAGAGGTCGAATCCAAACTTACAGATACAGTAGAGTGGGTTGAAAGTACGGCAACTCCTATTGGAGATGGAAACTATAATAAGCTTAACAAGGGTACTGATGTACTTGATCCTTTTTCGGCTATTGCTAGCCCTGCTCTTTCATCAGCAGGTGCATCAAAGGATAACCTGACAGTAAGCTCTGTATCGGTAAATAGTTATACGTCTCAACTTAGTGTTAATATTAATGACCTGGCTAAGGATGATGGAGTTAAGTATAAATGGTCGGTCACATCAGGTTCTGCGACTCTTGCCAATGCAGAGAGCCAAACGCCTACTATTACAGTAACAAATGGTACGAATTCAAAGCAGACAGTTAAGGTAAAGGTTGATGTTACTATCACAAGAGTGGTGGCTACGCCTACTCCTACCCCGACTGCATCACCGACACCCACACCCACAGAAACACCAACACCAACACCTACAGAGACACCGACTCCTACGCCTACTGAGAATCCTACGGAGACGCCGACACCTACACCCACTGAGAATCCCACGGAGACGCCTACACCTTCTCCCACGGGAACAGAGATGGGAATTGGAGGACTATTTGTATTTGCGGCAAACACAGCGACAACAACGACTATTAATAGAAGTGTTGAGATTGAGTTAGCAGTAGCAGCTAACCCGCAGTATGATACAAGCACACCTCTTAAGGATAAAAACAATAACCCTGTATATGTAAGGAGCGGTAATGGTTATGTTGAAGCTAAGCGCTCTGACTACATTAAGGGTGATGTATATACCAAGACAGCCAGCGGATACAGATATACAGGTTGGCAGTCATTAAACGGAAATACATATTTCTATGATAAGAACGGTAATCCCGTAACAGGTGCTCAGGTTATTCAAGGCGCTCAGTACAGCTTTGATTCCACAGGTAAGCTTGTAAGCAGCAGCGGCATCCTTGGTATCGACGTATCCAGATGGAATGGAAATATCAACTGGCAACAGGTTAAGAACTCCGGTGTATCTTACGTAATCATCAGATCTGGATACAGAGGCTCAACTCAGGGTGGACTTATAGAAGATACAATGTTTAAGACTAATATCCAGGGTGCGATAAACGCCGGATTAAAGGTTGGTGTATACTTTGTAACTCAGGCTGTTAACGAGAGAGAAGCAGTTGAAGAGGCTTCAATGGTTCTTTCTCAGGTTGCGGGTTACAGAATTTCTTACCCTATCTTCCTGGATGTTGAGACCAGCGGAGGAAGAGGCGACCAGATAGATAAGGCCACAAGAACTGCTGTATGTAAGGCCTTCTGTCAGACCATAGCCAATAACGGATATACAGCCGGTGTTTACGCCAATAAGACTTGGTTTAGAAACTATATTGACCATGGCCAATTGGGTGGATATAAGATTTGGCTTGCTCACTACGTAGGCTCTACAGATTTCGGAGCAAGACATGAACTTTGGCAGTACACTTCCAAGGGTTCCATTGCCGGAATCAGTGGAAATGTGGATTTAAACCTGTCTTATTTGGGATACTAACAATTGTTTTGAATATTTGAGGACTCCCACTAGGAAATACGATGCTATTTAATAGTTATTACTATATTTTTCTTTTCCTTCCAATTATGATAATAGCCTATTTCGCAGTAAATAGGATAAACTATACCTTGGGTAAACTGCTACTTGTTCTAGGCAGCATATTCTTTTATTCATATGGAAGGATTGAAGTTTCACTCTATATTGCCGTTAGTATACTGGTAAATTATACTTTGGCGCTATTGGCCAGGAAAACCGCAAAAGCCCGAGTTATAATTGTGTTATCGTGTGCTTTAAATGTAGGATTTTTGTTCGCGCTGAAATACACTAATTTTGCTATAGCAAATATAAATCATATTTTTGACAAACAGATTCCGCTACAGAGTTTAATTGTCCCTATTGGCATTTCCTTTTATACATTCCAGCAAATTTCCTACACCATTTCAGTAGCCAAGAAGGAGATTGAAATGGGTTGTTTCCTGGACTATTTAACGTATATCCTATTTTTCCCCAAAATCTTAATGGGACCGTTGGTAGAACCGAGAGATTTTATTTCTCAGTTAAATGATGAGACAAGAAAGACCATTAATTGGACGGAAATGATGTGGGGAATTCGTTCGTTTTCTGTTGGGCTGATAAAGAAAGTTCTTATAGCCGACACCTTTTCAAGAGCGGTTTCCTGGGGCTTTGAGAACATGGAAACAGTTACGTCTGTTGACTGTTTTCTTATAATGGTTTTTTATACTTTTGAGATTTATTTTGACTTCAGTGGATACAGCGATATGGCCATTGGCTCAGCATCTATGTTAAATTTTGATTTACCGATAAACTTTGATGCTCCGTACAGATCTCTTAACATCAGAGAATTTTGGAAAAGATGGCACATAACGCTCACAAAGTTTTTTACAAAATACATTTACATACCTTTAGGAGGATCGAAAAAAGGATCATGCAGATTGCTTATTAACACAATGATAGTGTTTTTAATAAGCGGAATATGGCATGGGGCTAACTGGACATTCATCGTTTGGGGACTTGTTCATGGCATATTTGTGTGTTTCGATAATTTGTTAGAAAAATTTAGAGTCAAGTTTTTTGAACCAATTAGATGGATTCTCACTCTGGGAATTGTTAATGTATTATGGCTCCTTTTTAGGGCGGAATCAGTGTCTCAGTGGGTTTATATGCTGAAACGAATGGCATTTATGGATAATACTACAGTGAGTGAAGGTATAGTAAATGCATTTGAAGTGCCTGAGACAAATTTGATTCTGAATATAATGCATTTGAATTCCTTTCATGAACATATCAGGGGATTCATGATGATGGTGTTTATTATCGTTTCCATTATCATTTGCCTTCTTCAGAACAAAAAGTATTACAAAACAGGGAATAATAACCTGCTCATGATTATTATTACAGCATTACTTTTCTCTTGGGGAGTGCTGTGCTTGGGTACAGAAACAACATTTGTTTATATGAATTTCTAGGATAAAAACATGTCAGATAAAGCAAAAGTACTTATTTGGATGGGCATTACAGCGATGATGTTAGCGTGCGCAGGGGTTGTAACATATTATGTCGATCCATACTTTCATTTTCACTGGGCAAAGGTGGATAAGTACTATTACCAATTGGATAATGAAAGAGCCCAAAACGATGGTATCTGTCGTCACTTTGATTATGATGCTTTGATATCCGGAACATCTATGACAGAGAACTTTAAAACTTCTGAAATGGACAAGTTGTTTGGAGTGAAGTCAATAAAGGTTTCGTTCTCGGGTGCCTACTATCAAGAATTCATGGATAACATTGCTCGAGCGATTTCTTATAATCCCAAGTTGAAGTTGGTTCTTTGCAGTATTGATTTGGACACGATTCTGAACACCTATGAGGCAGGAAGCAAGGACGCTCTTGCCCAAAAGAGACCGAAATATCTCTACGATAAAAATCCGTTCAATGATATTGAATATGTTCTTAATCGTGAAATCCTTTTTAAGCGCGTGTACAATATGTTTGAGGGTGCAAAAGAGGGTAAAACAGGCATTACCTCGTTTGATGCATATTCAAATTGGCAAAGCCCGTTCTATACCTTTGGTAAAAATTCGGTTTATCCGAATGAGATTAGAGTGACATCAGACAATAAAGAGCACCTGACTGATGAGGATATAGATAGCATACGAGACAATTTTGAGCGCAGCATTTTTTCTGTCACAGATGCTAATTCGGAGATAAAATTTATATTTTATTATCCTCCTTACAGCATAGCTTGGTGGGATGACTGTAAGGCAGAAGGTAAGGAAGAAAAATATTTTGAGGCAGAACGGCTTCTTACCGAAATGATGCTTGAACGCAAGAATATTGATCTGTATTCATTTTATGAAGAAGATATTGTAACGGATTTAAATAATTATAAAGATAAAAAGCACTATGGAGAATGGATAAACAGTTTAATTCTAAAAAGAATAAGTGAGGGTAAAAATCAAATCACCAAAGACAATTATATTGAACGTTTGTCTGAGGAAAAGAAAACATTGAATCATGATTATTCTGAATTAATAAAGAATCAAGAGGATTATGAGGCAGATTTGTATGCCGGGGCCCTCGTCAACCATGAAATAAGTGGAGTGTTGCCAACGAAAATGGACTGTGAGGGAGTATTTGAGTTGGAACCCGAAAATGACAGTATTACAATAACTGTGGACAAAGATGATGAGTTTAGATATCTTTCCTTTAATCTAAAAGAAGACAGAACTGATGAAAGACTGAATATACTTATAAATGATAAAAAAGGTGAATTGGTTGGTATGGAAACCATTGAGCCTGATGATTTTGAACCTCATATGTATGTTCTTTCTTTTCCACCCAATATGATTGGGAGCATAGAAATTGATGATGTGAGTTTAGCGGGGAGGGAAGATGCTTGGAACAGATTAGCATTGGACTCTGTGTTCCTTTACTGATTAAAAATTTTACCAGATGGATTGATTGATGAAGAGTAGAATAACTAGTGTTTGGTGTGGAATCGTTATAACTATGCTGATGGTTGCGTGTGGGAGTGGAAACCATGAAATAATAAATGAGACCGTGTCTGCTAATAAACAGCAAATTTGTGTGGGCGATACACCTATAAATGAATATGAAATAGTATACGAGGGCGGCGGTGCTAAACCGGCTGCCCTGTTGCTGTCTGAATACATAAAAAATATTTCGGGCGTGGAATTAAAGGTTTCAAAGAACCTTTCACTTCCGGAAAACAGGCAAATCAAGGTGGTTGTACCGAAGGATAATAAGGATTTCGAGTATCATGAGACCAAAATTAAAGATGGTGGGATAACTATTATAGGAGACTGTGAAGAGGAAATCACAAAGGCTGCCTATGGATTTATTAACACCTACCTTGGTTATGAATTTGCAGGAACCGAGAGAGAAAGGGTAAATACTTCAAACCTTGGCATTCTGCGAATCCCTGAGAATATTGACCCTGATGCGGCTTGGATGGAGAAAAGAGAGCCCATAATAACTCTTTGGAAAACAAATTCTCCAAGAGGCGTTTACAGAAATGAGAATTCAAGCCTTAAAGTTGATGTCATGAATTATTCGGAAGATGAATTATATTCGTATGTCCGAATGATGAAACATCTTGGCTTTACCGGGATTCAGGTTACCGACATGTGTTCAGCCTGGGCCGGGGAAGGAAGCATTAAGGCAGTTCACGATAAGATTCGGTTTATGGCAGACGCTGCCCATTCCATGGATATGGACTTCACATTATGGGTATGGGGAGCTGAGTTTACAGGCTACGGTTGGGTAGACAATACCGTTACCTATGATGCGGGAGAGTATGGCGCTGCCAGAAACAATCCCGATGTTATTGCCTGCTTTGAGAAATACTATGATTATTATGCAGAATTAGCAGATGTAACCGACAGGCTGATTGCACATTTCTACGATCCCGGAAATCTTGGAGATGCCAATGATGTGGCATATTTCTCGGGAATGTTAAGGGATAAATTTAAAGCTACAAATCCCACAATTGACTTTGGAGTCAGCTGTTGGGTGGACCAATTTGATAAGAACACCCTGGTTAGTAACCTAGGTGATGACATAACCCTGTACGAGGGTATGCAGCATAATCATGAGGAGAATTATGCTCCTTTTAGACAGACAGTTAGCTCTCTTAACTGCCGACTTGGCATGTGGGAGTGGAATGGCTGTGAGATGGAAATTGACCAGCTAGCTCAGATGAATTATCAGCCCTCAATCCTTAAGGAGAATTACCAGACCTTAAGAGAATACGATGGAGTATTAAAGCCGGAGTATTGGAGCACCATGGATTCCTACCATGTGCTAAATGTTTTCTCCTTATATGCAGCAGCCAGACTTGAACAGGATCCTGATTTGGACGTCATAGAACTGACGGATGAGGTGGCAAGACTTACGGTTGGTGAAGAGTATGCAGATGATTTCGCTGAGATGCTTCTTCTTTTAGAGGAGGCACGTTCAGGTTATACATGGAATGATTTCTTCTGGGATAATGAGGATTATCTCATTAAATCCGACAGATACCCTTATGAGGATATAATAGAGAAGTTTGACAGGCTGTATCCTATATTGAATCAAATGATTGATGAGGGTATCGAATCAGCAGGGCTCCCACTTCCCATTCCTCTTACGGATGTTTTAAGGCTTTTTAGATCTCATTTGATTCAGATAGATACTTACGCACTCTTCAGAAGAGATTTTGCCGGATTTAAAGAGGCTTATGATAAAGGTGAAGCAGAAACCTGGTGGGTTGAAGAAAAACTTATAGAGTTATCCGACCCAATACCTGACTTTGACACGGTTGTGGGTCTTTGGGGACAGATTGAGCAGAGAGCCCAGAGGGAACTGATTGTTGAATGGTGCCTTGCTCATGAAGTGGAACCTCCGGTTATTGATATACTGGATTACAAGAGGAAGCAGATTATATATCAGTATTTTGTAATGTATCAGGAGGGGCATGAGGAGCCTGTGATACAGCATCCTCCCTACTTCCAGTACGGGGCTGCTTTCAATGAATATGACACCCCGCGCCTTGTTGATGATCTGGTGGCTGAAGGAATTCTTACTGAAGCAGAAGATGAGGCCGGCGGAGTATACCTTACAGATTTTGACGATTATCGTTTGGCTTTTAACTAAAATAGATTACGGAGTTAACCGAGAATGCTTTTTAATTCATTTTCATTCCTGATTTTCTTTCCGATAGTGGTTCTGGTCTACTATCTCATACCGAAGAAAGCACGCTATATTTGGCTATTGGTGGCGAGCTATTATTTCTATATGTCATGGAATGCCATCTATGCCATACTTATAGCTGTCTCAACCCTTGTTACATGGACAAGCGGAATCCTTATTTCAAGAGCAGAAAGTACGAAAGAAAAGAAAAGTTTTGTGGCAGGAAGCCTTGTAATCAACCTTGGCATTCTGTTCTTCTTTAAGTACTTTGATTTCACAATCGACAACATTAATGCTTTCCTTGGAAAGTTTCATATGACTGCCTTAAATCACCCCTTCGACATCATTCTGCCCGTGGGTATTTCTTTCTATACCTTCCAGGCTTTAAGTTATACCATTGATGTATACAGGGGAGAGATTAATCCTGAGAAGAATTTCTTTAGATACGCTTTATACGTATCCTTCTTCCCTCAGCTTGTGGCAGGCCCTATCGAGAGATCCAAGAACTTACTCCCTCAGATACAGAATATTGAAGAGAAGAAACCTCACTTTAAGGTCATTGTCAATGGTCTTATTCTCATGCTTTGGGGCCTTTTCATGAAGATGGTTATTGCTGACAGAATCGCCATTTTGGTTGATAAGGCCTTTGAAGATATGTACATGTATGGAAGCGTTGAATTAATTGTCGGAGCAATTGGCTTTGCTCTTCAGATCTACTGTGACTTTAACGGATATTCAACCATTGCTGTTGGTGCCGCAAAGGTTATGGGCATCGATATAATGGAGAACTTTAATACTCCTTATTTTGCAGTAAGCGTTTCTGATTTCTGGAAGAGATGGCATATCTCTCTTTCCACCTGGTTTAGAGATTATGTATATATACCCCTTGGTGGCAACAGAAAGGGAAAGGTCAGAAAGTATATAAACCTTATGATTACAATGCTTGTTTCAGGCCTTTGGCACGGCGCAAACTGGACCTATGTAATCTGGGGTGGCTTGCATGGATTATACCAGGTAATCGGTGACTTACTTAAGCCTGTAAAGGATAAGGTACACGAATTTCTTGGAACAGATAAGAATGCTACAAGCTTTAAGATTGGGCAGGTTATTATAACCTTCTGCCTTACAACTTTCGCATGGATATTCTTTAGAGCGGAGAGCCTTCGAGGCGCATGGTTTTACATAAAAAGAATGTTTACAAGATGGAATCCCTGGTCTGTTATGGATTTAAGCGTCTATGACCTGGGTCTTGATTTGTTAGAGATGAATATCTTAGTAATTTCACTTGTATGCCTGTTTGTTGTGGACCTAATCAAATACAGAAGAAGTGTAGCGGTATCAGATGTCCTGATGAAGCAGAATCTGTGGTTCAGATGGGTTGTAGTTATCGGACTTATCGTTGCAGTTTTGGTATTTGGTGAATACGGAATTGATTTCGATTCCAATAAATTCATTTACTTTGATTTCTAAGGAGGCAATCTTATGGATAAGAAATTATATATAAAAAGAGCCATAAGCGTTGTTGCCTTTATAGCGATACTTTGCCTGGTTCTTTACAGAGTATATGAGATAGTTTCATGGAAGGATACGGAGGGAGATTATTCCTCAACAATGACGGGGCTGTATTCAACTCCAAAGGATACCATGGAACTCGTTTTCGTTGGGAGCAGTCACTGTTACGGCGGAATTGACACAGAGTATTTCTGGAGCAATTACGGGATCCCGGCATTTAACATGTGCTGCTCCGGACAGGATAAGGATTCGGCTTACCATCAGCTTAAGGAGCTTCTTAAGACTCAGAGTCCTCAAATGGTAGTTGTTGAGGCATATGCGTTCCTGTTTGAGAGACAGGAGCATATCGGAAATGCATACAGAAACATGCTTTCCATGGATTTCTCAAAGAATTCCAATGAACTTATAAGAAAGTATGTGGAAAAGGATAACCAACTGGACTACCTACTTCGTTGGCCCATAGTCCATACAAGATACAGAGAACTTCAAAAGTATGATTTCGTACAGTATGAGCCCAGCGTTTTCGGACGTGGTCATACCTATAACCTTCATGCTGAGGAAGTGGGCTTTGATG
>Ga0307455_100069_pt1 | contig 10083 bp, 5 predicted proteins | sample GoafecBaGen6Rep2_FD_203830 | JGI IMG/M metagenome (GOLD analysis project Ga0307455, IMG submission 203830) | Metatranscriptome of enriched fungal communities from goat fecal pellet, Isla Vista, California, United States - Bagasse, Gen6, Rep 2... ... | reverse complement strand
CGGGGATGAGTGTTTCTTTAGGGACTTCCTGGGAGAACGATTTTGAAAATGCTATCAGCGGTAACAGCGTAGGACTCATGTTCTTTGATGAGAATTACCGCTTAAGAAGGTTAACTGATATGGTTATTAAAGCAGGTTTTATTGATGAATCTGCTTTAGGTTTACTTGCTGACGAGATAAATTTCCCTTTGTCTTATCGTTCCATTGCTCACGACATTCATAAGGCGGGCAGCAAGAAAACATCTATATATCGAGAAATTCTTTATAACAATAAGGCTTGGGTTTTCAGAATCAAACCTTATGTTTTCGAAGATAATCACGTCTGTGGCGTTACCGTTTTAATGGTTGATATTACACAAACCAAGACGCTGGAGACAAGAACCCACACACTTATGAAGAATATGTCTGTTGCGGTGCTTGAAGGCCTTTTCTCAAGGGATACAGGTCTTGAGCTTCTTAACGTGACGGAATCCATGAGTATGCTCCTTGGCTACACTGAGGAGGAATATGAGAACATAGTCAAGACTGAAGACAAATTTATGTATCTTCAGGAGATGTTCCTCCAGCTTATGGCGATTTCAGATGTCGCCATCACCGGTGAAAAAGAGGCAATGTCTCAGTTTAGAATGCGCCGCAAGGACGGCAGGGTTATTTGGATTGAGGCAAGAGGAGAGGTTGTGGGGAATACTGTTCACAGATCCTTGCTTCAGTTTGTCCTTATAGACATAACCAGAAGTTATGAGGAGCAGGAGAAGCTTCGTCTGGAGAAGAAGAAATTTGCGTATATTATCGAGATGACCTCGGATACGCTTTTTGAATACAATATTGCCAATGATGTGATGATCCTCGCAAAGCAAAAGGATGAGAGTGAAATAGAAACATCCATCGAAAACTATGCTTCACTTATTTCAATCGTGGGAAACACCCACCCTGATGATGAGGAGATTGTTTCCGAGTTTGCAGACGCATTAAGGGGCGGAGCGAGAATAATCAAGTCCACCTTCAGAAGAAAGATGGAAGATAACCAGTATCACTGGTTAAGATTTGAAGGCCGGACCATTTATACAATAGAAGGTAATGCTGATCGAATCGTCGGAAGAATTACAAATGTGGACGAGGAGAAGAACAGAGAAGCAGAACTTATTAAGAGCTCGGAGAGAGATCCTCTGACAGGGCTTTATAATCATATGGTCTGCATTGAGAAGATTAAGAAACAGATGGCCAGAATCAAGAGCAATGAAGCCGGATATCTGGTTGTTATCGATGTGGACAACTTCAAGCGAATCAATGATGAGAACGGACACCTCTACGGAGATGCTGCCCTTTGCTCCCTTTCTGACGCCATGAAGGTGAACTTCCCCACGGGTATCAAGGGACGAATCGGCGGCGATGAGTTCATGGTATTTGTTAAGGGAATCGAGGTTGATGAACTTAAGCAGAAGCTGTCCAATGTTCTTAATGAATTCAGCAAGTTAAGTGAGGACAATCAGGGGTCATTTACCCTTTCCTGCAGCATGGGCGTTGCTGTGTGCAGGAAGGATACCAAGGACTACGAAAGAGCCTTTGAAACAGCCGATAAAGCCCTTTATCTGATTAAGAAGACCGGTAAGAACTCCTACACCATCTGTGAGGTGGGTGACGATGTTCTTGAGGATGGTCACAGATATATCGCCGAGCAGGAAGAGAATGACGACGATTACGATAAGGAAAGCGCTCTTATTTCATCGGATGATGATTTGATTGTGTTTGCGCTGGAACTTATGAGCAGCGTTAACAACTACAGAAAGGGCCTTGGTATCGTTGCGGACAGAGTCTGCAGCTATGTAGGCTTTGACGAGATGGCCCTTATTACGAGTTCTGCGGACGCCTATACGGTGAACTTTGACTGGACAGGAGATAAGGCACATCCCTATGCAAGAAAGCTTTATCCCAGGAATCAGCGTCAGAACTGGGGACAGATTGAAGAGATGTTCACAGACCAGACGGATTACGTGGTTATAAGAGGCAAGAGACTTGCAGAATTAAAGCTTGGGGAGTACGCGTCCATTCTGGTAGCCAGATTGCAGGCTTCGGAGTACGCAACCCAGTACATCGCATATATTGACAAAACCACAGACCGCTCCTGGGAGCACGAGTCTGAATTCCTTATCAGATTGACACATATGCTTGTCGGCAAGATTATTCAGATGCAGACTGACGAGCGAAACAGAGAAGAGATTGAGTATCGCATAAACTACGATGCTTTAACGGGTCTGCCCAGCTATACCAAGTTCCTTGAACTTGCGGAAGAGTTCATAAAGAGCCATGTTCCCAGCGAAAACATGGATTATTATGTTTGCTATGGTGACTTTGTAAACTTTAACTATGTCAATGAACTCTATGGCTATAACACCGGTGACCATATCCTTGAACTTACTGGTAAGAGACTTCAGAGAGCTACAAAGGTGGCAATTTTAAGCTCAAGAATCACAGGCGACCAGTTTGTGGGACTCTGTGAGATAGAGAAGGGTGTTGATCCGGGAAGCAAGCTTCTTAGCAGCTTCAGCCAGTTTAATGATGTTGTCAAAATGCGCTATCCTCTGTGCAAACTTACTGTTATCTGCGGCATGTGCAAGGTTGAAGATGCGGATGTGGGAATTTCCGTTCTTGTGGACAGGGCAAATGCGGCCAGAAAGTATGGTAAGGAACAGGGCGAGAACGGCTGCGTTCACTATACCAGAGAGATGTGGGAGCGTAATGAGGATGAGAAGCAGGTTTACGTCAACATAAACGATGCTTTGAACAACCGTGAATTCCAGGTATACTTACAGCCCAAGATAAGCCTTAAAACAGGCAAAATCGTGGGTGCCGAGTCTCTTGTAAGATGGAGAAAGCCTGACGGAACTCTCTTCTCCCCCGACAGATTTATTCCTATTCTTGAGAAGAACGGATTCATCACCAAGGTGGATTACTATGTTCTTGAGGAGACCTTAAGATACCTTAAGGAGCTTATAAGCGAGGGAATAGAGCCTATTCCCATTTCGGTCAACTTCTCCAGAGTTCACTACGACGATCCTCTTTTTGCACAAAGCATCATGGAATATCTGCAGACCTATGAGGTGGATCCGGGACTCCTTGAAGCCGAGGTTACCGAGTATAACTATCTTCACGATATTAAGAGCCTTAACCCTGCAATCATCGAATTGCAGAAGCAGGGCGTTCTGGTTTCTATAGATGACTTTGGAAGCGGATACTCATCGCTTAATATCCTCTCCAAGGTTACCGCTGACATAATTAAGTTAGACAGACTGTTCCTTGAGGATATGGATAACCAGAAGGAATTCATAACTCTCCTGGCAGAAATGATTAACAGACTGGGATACCAGATTATTATGGAGGGCGTTGAGACCGAAGAACAGATGAAATTCATCGCCACCACAAAGTGTGACCTGGTTCAGGGATACTTTGTTTCAAGGCCTATGCCCATGCAGGAATTCAAGGCGTTCCTGTTAGATTACAATTCCAAGGCTAAACCTTGGAAATAGATTTGGAAGGATTTTTTAATGAGTATATATGACACCTTAAATGAGCAGCAGAAGAAGGGTGTGTTTACTACAGAAGGCCCGGTGCTTTTACTGGCGGGAGCCGGCAGCGGCAAGACCAGGGTCATGGTTCACAGAATTGCTTATCTTATTGAGGAAATGGGGGTCAATCCCTTTAACATTCTCGCCATTACCTTCACAAACAAGGCGGCGGGAGAGATGAGAAGCAGGGTCGACAAGCTTATAGGCTTCGGCTCCGAGCAGATTTGGGTAAGTACGTTTCATTCCATGTGTGTCAAAATCTTAAGAAGATTTGCAGACAAAATCGGCTATGATACCAATTTTGTCATCTATGACACAGATGATTCCAAAGCGATTGTAAAAGAGTTAATTAAAAAGCATCAATTGGATACCCGCATCAAGGAAAGAGGTGTGATGGGGGTTATTTCGCGTGCCAAGGACGAACTCATAGATTTTGAGGAGTTTCAAAAGAACGCTGCATATGATTACAAAGAGCGAAAAATTGCAGAGGTTTACAAAGAGTATCAGGCTACATTAAAAAAGAACAATGCCATGGATTTTGACGATTTGATCTTTAACACTGTTAAATTGTTCAAAGAGTGTCCTCAAGTATTATCAAATTACCAGGACAGGTTTCAATACATCCATGTTGACGAGTATCAGGATACCAATACCGCTCAGTTTGAGCTTGTAAGGCTTCTGGCAGATAAGAATAAGAACCTTTGCGTTGTAGGTGATGATGACCAGTCAATCTATAAATTCCGGGGCGCGAATATACGAAACATTCTTGAATTTGAGAACACTTATCCTAATGCAACTGTAATAAAGCTTGAGGAGAATTATCGCTCTACCCAGAATATTTTAGATGCTGCTAATGCGGTTATACATAATAATATTAGACGAAAAGACAAATCTCTTTGGACGAGGAAAGGCTCGGGAGAAAAAGTCCATTTCAGACAATTTGAGACTGCAGAAGAGGAAGCAGAGTATATTGTTTATGATGTGAAGTCAAAGGTGAGAAAACAGGGAATCGATTACTCGGATTGTGCTGTGTTGTATAGGACAAATGCGCAATCAAATCTGTTGGAGAAAGCATGTAAGATAGCTGGCGTTCCATACAAGATAGTAGGTGGTATTACTTTCTTCTCACGAAAAGAAATTAAGGATATGCTTGCTTATCTTAAAACAATAGATAACGGAAAAGATGATCTTGCAGTAAAAAGAATAATTAATATCCCGAAGAGAGGGATTGGGGCTACTACCATTGTGAAGGCTCAGGAGGTAGCAGATAGGGAAGGAATATCGTTCTATGACGCTATTAAACATGCTAGAAATTATTCTAGCCTAGCTAAGGCGGCTGATAAACTCGGGGCATTCACTGACTTGATAGAGTATTTCAGACATCGAATGGAAGAATATAGGCTTGTTGATTTAATCGACGAGGTTATATCGAAAACAGGATACATGAAATTACTGGAAGAATCTGGAGATGATACAGATTTAGAGCGCAAAGCCAATGTTGAGGAATTGGTAAGTGATATTAGCGCCTTTGAAGATAAAAACGACGAGGCGACACTTAGCGATTATCTTGCTGAAACTGCTTTGTTTACAAGCTTAGATGATACGGATGATGATACACCTAAATTGCTGCTTATGACTATTCATACGGCTAAAGGCCTTGAGTTTAAGAATGTTTATTTGTCAGGAATGGAAGATACTATTTTCCCAGGATCACAAGCGGTTAATTCACCTGAACGGGAGGAAATGGAAGAGGAAAGAAGGCTTGCTTACGTGGCTATGACTCGAGCTATGGAGGAATTGACTCTTACATATGCTCAAAGAAGAATGCAAAACGGCTTTTGGGATAGTCGTGCGATAAGCCGATTTGTTCGTGAGATTCCAAAAGAATTACTTGATAATCCTCCAAGCAAGCCTAGACAGAGAGCAGAGTTTGAATATTACGATGATGAATCTTATGGCCGTTTTTATGCACAGCGAAATGACATAGAAGAAGTAGAAACGTCCTTCACAAAGCCCAAAGCCATTGCAAGGGCCAAGCAGACGGAGCGCATGCCCCAGATGGCCAAGGAAGTGAAGGCGCTGAATCAGATTTCAGGGCTTGCCAAAGGGTCCGACATGAACCTCGGAGACCTTGATTACACCGTTGGGGACAGGGTAAGACACATTAAATTCGGTGACGGAACCGTGACAAAAATTGACAGGGAACCAAGGGATTACAAGGTTACGGTGGACTTCGATACTGCGGGCACCAGGATAATGTACGCCATCTTCTCCAAGTTGAAGAAGATATAGATTTGTGCTATGATTTTTTTACATATAATGACGATTGGAGGGCACCATGAAGCAGATGAATAGATTATTAAGAAGATACGGAACCAAGAGATTTGAGGAGCTTTTGGCAAGCGTTAAGCTGGGTGAACTGCTCGACAAGAAGGATGATGAGGATGATATTCTCAAGTGGATTCTTATTATAATTGGCGGCATTGTTTGTGTTGCTGCAATCGTTGGTATCATCATTTCAATCACAAAGAGATGTGAGAGAAAGAGACTGGAAGAAGAATACGACGATTTTGACGAAATCTACGGCTCCGAAGAGGAATAGGCAATACGTGAAAAAAGGTCAGATAATCGAAGGAATCGTAGAGAGAGTAGATTTTCCTAATAAAGGCATTACAAGGACTTCGGAAGGCAACGTAATTGTGAAAAACGCCCTTCCGGGCCAGAAAATATCCATAGGCATTTCTAAAGTGAGAAACGGCAAAGCTGAAGGCCGTTTACTTGAAGTATTGGAAAAGAGCCCCCACGAGACGGGTGAAGTGTGTGAGCACTTCGGCGTTTGCGGGGGCTGTACTTATTTATCCTTTAAATATGATTCGGAGCTTGAAATCAAGAAGGAGCAGGTGAGAAAGCTTGTCTTGGAGGGTGCTTCGGCACAGGAAGAACCCTGGGAATTTCAGGGAATCAAGGCAAGTCCTGCACTTTATGGATATAGAAACAAGATGGAGTTCAGTTTCGGAGACGAGTATAAGGACGGACCTTTGTCTCTGGGAATGCACAAAAGAAACAGTTTCTATGATGTGGTAACCGTTGATACTTGTAAGATTGTGGATGAGGATTATCGTATGATTCTTTCCGCAACCCTTAAGTTTTTTAAGGATAGGAATGTGCCTTACTATCACAGGCTTAAACACGAGGGAGTATTAAGACACCTTCTTGTGAGAAAGGGACACTCCACCGGTGAGATTCTCGTGGGCCTGGTGGCATCCACACAGAATCCGGAGGTTGCCACCGGAAACACTGGGATGATGGAAGAATACAGGGATACGCTGCTGGCTCTGCCCCTTAATGGAAGCTTTGCAGGTATTCTTCTCATAAATAATGATAATGTGGCGGATACCGTCACTCCGGAGGCTATACATGTGCTTTACGGCCATGACTACTTCTACGAGGAGTTACTGGGCCTTAAGTTTAAGGTGAGCACATTTTCTTTTTTCCAGACCAACTCCGCGGGAGCGGAAGTCTTGTATGATACGGTGAGAGAGTATGTGGGAGACGGTATTAAGAAGGGAGGAACCGTGTTTGATCTCTACAGCGGAACCGGCACAATTGCCCAACTTATGGCTCCTGTGGCCGGTAAGGTTATCGGTGTTGAGATTGTTGAAGAAGCGGTGGAAGCGGCAAAGGCCAACACCGCATTAAACGGCCTTTCAAACTGCGAGTTTATTGCCGGGGATGTCCTTAAAGTTTTGGATGATATAGAGGACAAGCCCGATTACATTATTCTTGATCCGCCAAGGGACGGAATTCATCCAAAGGCCATTGGAAAGATTATAGCTTACGGGGTGGAGAATATCGTTTACGTATCATGTAAACCCACCAGCTTAAAGAGAGATCTTGAAATATTTATTGAGAACGGTTATCGCCTTGTGAAGGCTGTGGCCGTAGATCAATTTCCCTGGACTTCAGGGGTAGAAACAGTAGCGTTACTTAGGAAAGGGGTTCTTAAATGAAGGAACAGAACAAGTTAAAAAGCCGCCTGGGCTTTATACTTTTAAGCGCAGGATGCGCCATCGGACTGGGAAACGTTTGGAAGTTTCCCTATATCACCGGCCAGTACGGCGGTGGAGTATTTTTGATACTTTACTGTCTGATGCTTATTATGTTTGGTATTCCTGTAATGACCATGGAATTTGCCATAGGACGTGCAGCCCAGAAGGCGCCTGTTAAGATGTATGAGGAGCTGGAGCCAAAGGGAAGCAAATGGCATATTCACGGTGTGGCCGGAATGATTGGCTGTATCTTGCTGATGATGTATTATGCCGTTGTTGCAGGCTGGATTGTAAGGTATTTCATTAAATTCCTTAAGGGTGATTTTGCAGGTGCGACTCCCGATTCCATCGGAGCGGAGTTTGGAAACATGCTTTCATCTCCGGGAATCAATATCGGCTACACCGCGGTGGTTGTAATCATCAGCTTTGTTGTCCTTGCCATTGGCCTTCAAAGGGGACTTGAGAACATCACCAAGTATATGATGGCCCTTCTTTTGATCATTATGGTTGTTTTGGCCATCAACTCATTTACAATGCCCGGAAGCAAGGAGGGACTTAAGTTTTTCCTATTGCCTGATCTTCAAAGAACAAAGGAAATCGGATTCCCGAGAGTTGTTATGGGTGCCCTTAACCAGGCTTTCTTCACTCTCAGCATCGGCATCGGCTCCATGGCAGTGTTTGGAAGTTATATCAACAAGGACAGAAGCCTTCTTGGAGAATCTGTAAACATCACAATTCTGGATACCATTGTGGCAGTTACAGCGGGACTTATTGTTTTCCCCACCTGTTTCTCATATGGAATCGATGTAAATGCAGGCCCCAGCCTTTTGTTTATTACGATGCCAAACGTTTTCGCCAATATGCAGCTTGGCAGACTTTGGGGAACTCTGTTCTTCTTATTTATGAGTTTTGCGGCCTTGTCTACAGCCTTTGCGGTATATGAAAATGTGGTGGCAAACGTAATGGAGCTTACTAAGCTTAAGAGAAAGACCGCCTGCCTTGTGTGCGGAATTTCCATGTTTATTCTGGCAATTCCCTGCGCTCTTGGCTTTAATCTCTGGTCAGGCTTTGCCCCTCTTGGAGAGGGAACCGGAGTGCTGGATCTTGAAGACTTTGTGGTTTCAAATCTGCTTCTTCCCATTGGCGCCATCGTTTACGTGCTTTTCTGTTCAACCCGCTACGGCTGGGGATGGAACAGCTTCCTTAAGGAGGCAAACGAAGGCGTTGGCATGAAGATGCCCGGATGGCTTCGAAACTACATGCGCTTCTTTGTGCCTGTGGTTCTTCTTACAATACTTGTTGTGGGACTTATTGATATTTTTGGTTAAAACCAAGGTATCTACGTAAAATGACGAATTCTTAGTTTAATACCGGTGCGGGCAGATAACTGCCTGCACTTTTCTATGTCTTCCTCCGGAAGAACGTCCACGATTGACCATTTAACTTCTTTGATTTCTTCTTTGCATTTCAGAGCGAAATCCAGCATTTTGTCAAAGCCGTCATCATATTTGGGTCTTGTGACCGCCTGGTATTTATCCTTGTCCGGGGCATTAAGGCTTATGGAGACTGTGTCTATAACCTTTGCAAGGTCAGGCACTATATTTCGACCGTTTTCTTCATTGCCAAGACCGTTGGTGTTTAATCTGGTCAGTAGATTCTTTTCCTCTTTAGCGACCCTGGCAGCCTCAAGAAGCACATCAAGTTCGCAGGTTGGTTCTCCATATCCGCAAAAGACCAGCTCCTTGTTCTCGCCGAAATCGTAGGCTCTTATGGCCTCCACAACTTCTTCCTTGGAAGGGTTCTTAAGGTGCCAAAGGGTATCTGCACTTCCAACTCCATTCTTAAGGGAGCGTATGCAGAAGGTGCAGCTGCAGTTACATTTGTTGGTGATGTTTGCATATATTGAATTGTTATATCTGTAAATTATGTCTGCCATTTTCTTTAGTCTCCTTTAAAACATTTTCTTCTTGATTCCTCGACTGTCGAAGGCTGCCGCGGCCAGATAGAAGAAGACTGCACTTCCTCCGGACTGAACAACGCTGCCGGAGAGGGCTGCAAAGAATGCGGCCTGGCTTCCAAAGAGAATAACTTCAGCCAGGTAGTAGCCTGTTGCCGAGATGAAGAAGGCAAAAATGGGAGCAGCCATGTTTCTCTTGGTAATAAGGGTCCTTCCTTCACTTGAGAAGGGAAGCACGATTAACATCTTGATTATCAGAGTGGGAATTGTCCACATGGGAGCAGTGAGAAGATCTGCAATACCGCCTCCGAGAGCACCTACAGCCAAAGCGTAGGGCGTCGGAAGTAAAGCTGCCGCGAGATATATGATTGAATCTCCGAAATGGACGTATCCGCCGTTGGCCCCAACGGGGATATGGAAGATATAGGCTGTGAAAATAATGGTAAGAGCAGTTAACACTCCGGTGGAGGTTATAAGTCTTGTTTTGTGGTTGACGTTTTCTTTAATCATTTTG
>Ga0307455_100067_pt1 | contig 10198 bp, 21 predicted proteins | sample GoafecBaGen6Rep2_FD_203830 | JGI IMG/M metagenome (GOLD analysis project Ga0307455, IMG submission 203830) | Metatranscriptome of enriched fungal communities from goat fecal pellet, Isla Vista, California, United States - Bagasse, Gen6, Rep 2... ... | reverse complement strand
GAAAAGTAGCCTTGTCGGCGTTCCCTGGACGGCAGGGAAGGGCGGGTTGAGCCCGCCCTGATGTGCCCGAGGCGGCCGCGAGAGCGTGCTGACCAAGGGCTTTGACATGTGCAGGCGTTACCGAATGCCGGACAATGTCGAGCCGTTCCAGCCCATGAACGGACCCCACCGCAGCCCCGGAGGCGGCGCGTGACCCGGGGCTGTAAGGTTGGGGGATATTCCCCCGTTTGGTGACCCTGCGGGACCGCCTCGCCGCCGATTCTTTGCGGCTTGGCCTGGGCGACGCCGGGGAGCATCACGCGGATGATGCGGCGCGTTCAGGCGTCCACACCTTCCGAATTTCCTGATTCTTATCAGGCGTGATGCGCGCACAAGCAGCCCCTTACGTTGCTCCGTTACCGTTCCTTGCCGGGAGAGGTAGGCCTTCGGGCCATGCTTCATGGCCCTTGTACGCTGTGAAGGAGCCCGCCGCGGCGAACACGCGCGGGATGTTTTTGCAAACGGAGTAGGCACAATGACGACAGTTAGCAGCGATCGCATTCGGATCAAGCTCAAAGCCTACGATTACCGCATTCTGGACAAGGCCGTTGCGGAAATCGTGGATACGGCGCGCAACACCGGCGCCGGCGTGGCGGGGCCCATTCCCCTGCCCACCAACATTCACAAGTACACCATCCAGCGCTCCGTGCATGTGGACAAAAAGTCCCGTGAGCAGTTTGAAATGCGCATCCACAAGCGGCTCATGGATATTCTGGAACCCACGCAGCAGACCGTCGACGCGCTGGGCAAGCTTTCCTTGCCCGCCGGTGTGGACGTGGAAATCAAGCTCTAGCGAGAGGCAGTCATGGCTGAGAAAATGGGAATTTTGGGTCGCAAACTCGGTATGACCCGTATATTTGACGGCGCCGGCGCCGCCGTGCCCGTCACGGTGATTGAGGCCGGTCCGTGCCCCGTCACCCAGGTCAAGACCGTGGAGACGGACGGCTACAACGCCGTGCAGATCGCGCTGACCGCCGCCAAGGAAAAGCACACCTCCAAGGCCATGCAGGGGCATTTCGCCAAGGCCGGCAAGGGGCTCTTCCGCCACGTGCGCGAGATTCGCCTTGCGGGCGCGCCCGAGCAGCAGCTGGGGCAGGAACTGACTGTCGCCATGTTCGCCGCGGGCGACGTGGTCAAGGTGACCGCCAAGAGCCTGGGCAAGGGCTACCAGGGCCGCATGCGCCGCTGGAACTTCGCCGGCTCCAAGGATTCGCACGGCTGCGAAAAGGTGCACCGCAACAACGGTTCCGTCGGCAACAACACCTTTCCGGGCCATGTGTTCAAGGGCCGGAAAATGGCCGGCCACTGGGGCAACGAAACCGTTACGGAAATGGGCCTGACCGTCGTTGACGTGCGTCCCGAAGACAACGTCATTCTGGTCAAGGGTTCCGTGCCCGGCCCCAAGAACGGGCTGGTGCTGGTCCGCAAGCAGTAGGGGAAGCAGCAATGGCTACCGTGAAAGTATATGATCAGAACAAGCAGGAATGCGGTGAAGTTGCGCTGGCTTCCGACGTGTTCGAAGTCGAGGTGAGGCCGGAAATCCTCAACCTTGTGGCGCGCGCCCAGATGGCGGCCAAGCGCGCCGGGACGCATATGACCAAAACCCGCGGCCTGGTTTCGGGCGGGGGCGTCAAGCCTTGGAAGCAGAAGGGCACCGGTCGCGCCCGGGCCGGCTCCAACCGTTCGCCTGTGTGGCGCGGCGGCGCCATCCTGTTCGGCCCCAGCCCGCGCGACTACAGCTTCAAAGTCAACAGCAAGGTGCGCGCCCTGGCCATGAAGATGGCCCTCTCCAGCCGTCTGGCCGGTGAAAACCTGATGGTGGTCAAGGGCATTGAACTGCCTGAGGCCAAAACCAAGCAGTTCGCCAAGGTGGCCGACACGCTGGGCCTCAAGAAGGCCCTCATTGTCGCTCCCGCCGAGGATGTGACGCTGACGCGCTCCGCGCGCAACATTCCCGGCCTGACCATGACCACGCCGGATCGCCTGAGCGTGCTTGAGATTCTCAGGCACAAGCAGCTTGTGCTGCTGGAAGGCGCGGTCGAACCCGTGCAGGCGCGTTTCGCGAAGAAGGGGGCCTAAGATGGAAATCACCGCTGTTCTGCTCAAGCCTCTGCTGACCGAAAAGACGACCCTGCTCAAGGACGAAGCCCGGCAGGTGGCCTTTATGGTTCACACTATGGCCAACAAGCTGGAAATCAAGCAGGCCGTGGAGAAGGCTTTTGACGTCAAGGTGGAAGCGGTCAACATCGTGCGCCGCGCGCCCCGCAACCGGGAGCGCCAGGGCCGCGTGGTGGGCCGCAAGCCCGGCTGGAAGAAAGCGTATGTGACGCTGCGCCAGGGCGATAAAATCGAGTTCTTCGAGGGAGTGTAATCATGGCTGTCCGCAAGCTGAAACCGACCTCCGCGGGACGTCGTTTCCAGACGGTTTCCGACTTTGAGGAAATCACCCGGACGCGTCCCGAGAAGTCGCTCACCGTGGGTCTGACCAAGAAGGCCGGGCGCAACAACCTGGGCCGCGTCACCAGCCGCCGTCGCGGCGGCGGCGTCAAGCGCCTGTACCGCATCATTGACTTCAAGCGCGACAAGACCGGCGTTGAGGCCGTGGTCGCGCATATCGAGTATGATCCCAACCGCACCGCCCGCATTGCGCTGCTGCACTATGCCGACGGCGAGAAGCGCTACATCCTCGCGCCGGTGGGCCTGAAACAGGGCGACAGGGTCATGGCCGGCGTCAATGAGCGCAACGGCGAAACGGCCGACATCAAGCCCGGCAACGCCCTGCAGATGGCGCGCATCCCCGTGGGCACCAATGTGCACAATGTAGAGTTGTACCCCGGCAAGGGCGGTCAGATGTGCCGCGCCGCCGGCGCGTACGCCCAGCTGGTGGCCAAGGAAGGCAAGTATGCTCTGCTGCGCCTGCCCTCGGGCGAGGTGCGCAAGGTGCTGGCCTCGTGTGTCGCCACCGTGGGCCAGGTGGGCAACGTGCAGCACGAAACCGTTTCTCTTGGCAAGGCCGGCCGCAACCGCTGGCTTGGGCGTCGCCCCCAGGTGCGCGGCGTTGCCATGAACCCCATTGATCACCCGCTGGGCGGCGGCGAAGGCAGAAGTTCCGGCGGCCGTCATCCCGTGTCGCCCTGGGGCATGCCCGCCAAGGGCTTCAAGACCCGCGACAGGAAGAAGCCTTCTTCCCGGCTGATCATCAAACGCCGCGGCCAGAAGTAGGAGTAGCTCATGCCGAGATCGCTGAAAAAAGGGCCGTTCATCGACGGTCATCTGATGAAGAAGGTCGATGCTGCGGTGGCCAACAACGACCGCCGTGTGCTCAAGACCTGGTCGCGCCGCTCGACCATCCTGCCCGAAATGGTGGGACTGACCTTCGCGGTGCACAATGGCAAGAAGTTCGTGCCGGTGTTTGTCACCGAAAACATGGTGGGCCACAAGCTGGGCGAGTTCTCGCCCACCCGCACCTTCCATGGGCATGCCGCCGACAAGAAGGCCAAAGCTGCCGCCAAGAAGTAGGGTAGGGATATGGAATCGAAAGCTATTGCCAAATTCCAGCGCGTCTCCCCCCGCAAGACCCGTCTTGTGGCCAGAAACGTGCAGGGCCTTGGAGTGGAGGAGGCCATGAACCTTCTGCGCTTCACGCCCAACAAGCCCGCCGGAGTGTTGTACGGCGTGCTGAAAAGCGCGCTGGCCAACGCCTCCCAGCTGGGCGGCGTCGATGTGGACGCCATGGTGGTGAAGGAAATCGTGGTCAATGAAGGCCCCTCTTGGAAGCGCTTCATGCCCCGTGCCCAGGGCCGGGCCACCAAGATTCACAAGCGCACGAGCCACATCACCGTCATACTCGCAGAAGGGCAGGAATAGACTATGGGTCAGAAAGTACATCCGTTCGGGTTCCGGCTTGGGTACAACAAGAATTGGCAGTCCCGCTGGTTCAGCAAGAAGGAATACCCTGCCTTTGTCTATGAGGACAGCAAGATCCGCGCGTTCGTGAAGAAGCTCCTGTACCATGCGGGGGTTTCCCGAATCGAAATCGAACGCGCCGGCGGCAAGGTGCGCCTGATTCTTTCCACGGCCCGTCCCGGCATCGTTATCGGCCGCAAGGGCGTGGAAATCGAAAAACTGCGCAATGACCTGCGCCGGAAGTTCGGACGCGAGTTTTCGCTGGAAGTGAACGAGATCCGTCGTCCCGAGGTGGACGCCCAGCTTGTGGCCGAGAACATCGCCCAGCAGCTGGAGCGCCGCGTGGCCTTCCGGCGCGCCATGAAGCGCACCGTGTCCATGGCCCGCAAGTTTGGCGGCGAGGGCATCAAGGTGACCTGCGCCGGCCGTCTGGCCGGGGCCGAAATCGCCCGTACCGAATGGTACCGTGACGGTCGCGTGCCCTTGCAGACCCTGCGCGCCGATATTGATTACGGTTTCGCCGAAGCCCGCACCACCTACGGCATCATTGGCGTCAAGGTGTGGATCTACAAGGGTGAAATCCTTGACAAAGAGGTTGAACAATAATGCTCGCGCCCAAGAAAGTTAAATTCCGCAAGTGGCAGAAAGGCCGCCTGCGCGGCATGGCCACCCGCGGCGCTTCCATAGCGTTCGGCGACATCGGGCTCAAGGCCGTGCAGCATGGGCAACTCTCCAGCCAGCAGATTGAGGCCGCCCGTATCGCCATGATGCGTCATATCAAGCGCGGCGGCAAGGTCTGGATCCGCGTGTTCCCCGACCGTCCCGTGACGGCGAAGCCTCTGGAAACCCGTCAGGGTTCCGGCAAGGGCGCGCCCGTGGGCTGGTGCGCTCCGGTGAAGCCGGGCCGCGTGCTGTATGAAATCAAGGGCGTGAGCCTTGACCTCGCCCGCGAGGCGCTCACCCGCGCCGCGCACAAGCTGCCCGTGAAGACCATAATCGTGGTGAGGGAGGGCTTCTAAATGGCCGCCAAGAAAAAGACCGAAACCGCCGCCCGGCCCACGGCCAAGGATCTGCGCGCCATGAGCGCCGAGGATCTGAGCAAGGCTCTTGCCGAGCAGCGCGAGGAACTGATGCAGGCCCGCTTCAAGCATGCCGCCGCCCAGCTTGAGAAAACCTCCGAGCTGAAAGCCATGCGGAAGCAGGTGGCGCGCATCTCGACCATACTGAATGAAAAGGAACAGAGGGCCTGAACATGCAAGCTCTGGAAGAACGCAAGGGCAGAATGCTGACCGGCATCGTGGTGAGCGACAAGAACGATAAGACCATCGTCGTGCGCGTCGAAACCCTGGTCAAGCATCCTCTGCTCAAGAAGTACGTGAGGCGCCGCAAGAAGTTCACGGCTCATGATCCCATGAACGAGTGCGGTATGGGCGACAAGGTCAAAATTGTGGAGTACCGCCCGCTGTCGCGCAACAAGCGTTGGCATCTGGTCTCCATCATTGAAAAAGCCGTGTAGGGTAGAGCCATGATACAGGTTGAATCCACACTTCAGGTTGCCGACAATTCCGGCGCCAAAAAGGTTGCCTGCATCAAGGTGCTGGGCGGTTCCCACCGCCGTTACGCCTCTGTGGGCGACATCATCATGGTTTCCGTCAAGGAGGCCATTCCGCACAGCAAGGTGAAGAAGGGCGACGTGATGAAGGCCGTCATCGTGCGCACCGCCAAGGAAGTGCGTCGCATGGACGGCAGCTACATCAAGTTTGACGGCAATGCCGCCGTGCTGCTCTCCAACCAGGGCGAACCCGTGGGCACGCGCATTTTCGGCCCCGTGGCCCGTGAACTGCGCGCCCAGAACTTCATGAAAATCATTTCGCTGGCCCCGGAAGTGCTGTAGGAGATCGTCATGAAAAACACTCGCATCCGCAAGGACGACAAGGTAATGGTGATCGCCGGCAAAGACGCGGGCAAGATCGGCAAGGTGCTGAAAATCCTTCGTAAGAAGGATCGCGTGCTGGTGGAAAAGGCCAACATGGTCAAGCGCCACATGCGCCCCAACCCCTATGCCCAGCAGCCTGGCGGCATCGTGGAGAAGGAGATGCCCATCCATGTCTCCAATGTGATGGTCGTCTGCTCCGCCTGCGGCAAGGCCACGCGCGTCGGCTACAGGACCATTGAGTCCGAGGGCAAGGAAAAGAAAGTGCGCTTCTGCAAAAAGTGCAACGAAGTCATGGAATAAGGTGAAACGATGACACGCCTTGAAAAGATATATAGAGAGAAAGTGGTTCCGGTGCTGCAAAAGGAGTTCAGCTACTCCTCGTCCATGCAACTGCCCGGAATCGAGAAGGTCTCTCTGAACATCGGCCTTGGCGCCGCCAGCCAGAACAACAAGCTGATGGAAGAGGCCGTGGCGGAGCTTACCGCCATCGCCGGTCAGAAGGCTGTGGTGACGCGCGCCAAGAAGTCCATCGCCGCGTTCAAGGTGCGCGAGGGTATGCCCATCGGCGTGCGCGTCACCCTGCGCAAGGACCGCATGTGGGACTTCCTGGACAAGCTCATGAACTTTGCCCTGCCCCGTGTGCGTGACTTCCGCGGCATTCCTGACCGCGGCTTCGACGGGCGCGGCAACTTTACCCTGGGCATCAAGGAACACACGATCTTTCCCGAACTCGAGATCGACCGTGTGGAAAATCCCAAGGGCATGAACATCACCATCGTCACCTCGGCGACCACGGACAAGGAAGGCAAATTCCTTCTTGACCGGCTGGGTATGCCGTTCCGCAAGTAGGAGTTTTGCCATGTCCCGTACCTCACTGGAAGTCAAGGCCAAGCGCAAGCCCAAGTTCAGCGCCCGCGCCTATAATCGCTGCCCCCTGTGCGGTCGTCCCCGGGCTTTTCTGCGGCAGTTCGGCATTTGCCGCATCTGCTTCCGCAATATGGCCCTGCGCGGCGAGTTGCCCGGCGTGCGCAAATCCAGTTGGTAAATTTTTCCGGGCGCAGGCAAGCGCCCGGCAGACGCCGCGCGCGTCTGCGGGAAGTGGCGGCATGGGGCCGCCAACCCCGCCCCAACCTCTCAGGAGCATTCGATGTTGACAGATCCCATTGCGGACATGCTTACCCGCATCCGCAACGCACATTTGGCCCTGCACAAGGAAGTGAATGTGCCGCGCTCGAAGATGAAGGAATCGCTTGCCGCCATCCTCAAGCAGGAAGGTTACGTCGAAGACGTGGCCGTGGCCGACAGCACGATCACCATTACCCTCAAGTACCAGAAGGGCAAGCCCGTCATTTCCGGGCTGAAGCGCGTGAGCACGCCCGGTCGCCGGGTGTATGTGGGCGCGCACAATATCCCCAGGGTGCAGAACGGCCTCGGCATCTGCATTTTGTCCACGTCCAGCGGCGTGCTGGACGGCATGACCGCCCAGGAGAAGAAGGTGGGCGGCGAACTCTTGTGCGAAATCTGGTAGGCGGTGCACCATGTCGAGAATAGGTAGACTGCCCATTCCCGTTCCGAACGGCGTTGAAGTCAAGATCGGAGCGGATGTTGTGGAAGTGAAAGGCCCCAAGGGCTCGCTGAGCACCCCTGTCTGCTCCCTGCTCAAGTATGAACTGGCCGACGGCCACGTGACGCTGACCCGTCTGGAGGAAACCCGCCAGAGCCGTTCGCAGCACGGCCTGCGCCGCACGCTGCTTGCCAATTGCATTGAGGGCGTGACCAAGGGCTTCTCCAAGGGGCTGGAAGTCATCGGCGTCGGTTACCGCGTGGCGGTGAAGGGCAATATGATTGAGCTCAACGTGGGGTTTTCCCACCCTGTGCTCGTGGAGCTGCCCGACGGCGTCAAGGCCGCTGTGGACGGCCAGGTGCTGACCCTCTCCGGCATTGACAAGGAACTGGTGGGTGAAATGGCCGCCAGAATTCGCCGCATCCGCATGCCCGAACCGTACAAGGGCAAGGGCATCAAGTACGTGACCGAGACGATCCGCCGCAAGGTCGGCAAGTCCGGCGGCAAGAAGTAGGGGAGCGCGTCATGAAATACAGCAAGAACGAATCCCGCCAGCGCCGCAAGGTTCGCATCCGCAAGAAGGTCAACGGTTCCGCGGAACGTCCGCGCCTCGTGGTATACCGGTCCAACACGCACATTTATGCCCAGGTCATCGATGATCTGGACGGCGTGACCCTGGCCGCCACTTCGACCCTTACGCTTGCCAAAACCGAACCAGGCCTGCACGGCAACAAGAGCGGCGCCGAACTCGTGGGCAAGGAAATTGCCCGGATGGCCAAGGAAAAGAACATCACCCGCGTGGTGTTTGATCGTAACGGGTATCTTTATCACGGTCGCGTCAAGGCCGTAGCCGACGGCGCCCGCGAAGGCGGCCTGGAGTTCTAATATGCGTCAGGAAAATACGGAAACACAGCAGAACGAGTTGGGCGAAATCGAAAAGATCGTTTCCCTCAACCGCGTGGCCAAGGTCGTCAAAGGCGGCCGCCGTTTCAGCTTCAGCGCCCTCGTTGTGGTGGGCGACGGCAAGGGCGGCGTGGGCTTCGGTCTGGGTAAGGCCCAGGAAGTGCCGGAAGCCCTGCGCAAGGCCACCGAGCGCGCCCGCAAGAATCGCGTGCAGGTGCCTCTGGTCGAAGGGACGCTGCCTTATGAAGTGCTTGGCCGCTTCGGCGCGGGGCGCGTCATGCTCAAGCCTGCCTCCGAAGGCACCGGCATCATCGCCGGCGGCGCCGTGCGCGCCGTCATGGAAGCTGTGGGCGTGCGCGACGTGCTCGCCAAGGCCATCGGCACCAACAATCCTCATAACGTGCTTCGCGCCACCATGCAGGGCCTTGTTTCCCTGCGCAGCGCCGATGACGTGTCGGCCCTGCGCGGCAAGAAGCTGGAAGCCCCGAGGAAGTAGTCATGGCAGAAATCAAGGTAAAACTCGTGCGTTCGCGCATCGGCGCCACGCCTGCGCAGCGCAGGCTGCTGGACTCCCTTGGCCTCAAGCGCCGCGAGATGGTCAAGACGTTCAAGGACACCCCCTCCATTCGGGGCATAATCGCCAAAGTTCCGCATATGGTCGCCGTTGTCGAATAACGGCCGAAGGATATACCATGCAACTGCACAATCTGTTTCCTTTCCCGGAAGAGCGCAAGACCCGCCGTCGTGTGGGCCGCGGCGCGGGTTCCGGTCTGGGCTGCACGGCGGGCAAGGGCCACAAGGGCCAGAACGCCCGTTCGGGAGGCGGCGTCCGCCCCGGCTTTGAGGGCGGTCAGATGCCTCTGCAGCGTCGCTTGCCCAAGCACGGATTCAAAAACTATCCCTTCAAGATCACCTACGACGTGATCAATCTGGACGTGCTGCAGGCCGCCTTTGAAGGGAAAACCGCCATCACGCTGGATGATATCTATGCCCGCGGGCTCGCCCGCATGGGCGCGCCCGTGAAGGTGCTTTCCCGCGGCGACGTCAAGGGCGCGCTGACAGTGGAGGCGCACAAGTTCAGCCGGGCCGCCGCGGAAAAGATTCGCCAGGCAGGCGGCTCCGTCAACGAACTGGAAGCTGTTCCCACGGCAGAATAATATCTGGGGTCGCGTTTGCGGCCCCATGATTTTCAACGGCGTCATTGCTTTCCCCCTGCGGGCGGGCAATGACGTTGCGCACATACGGCGTCGGCGGCGCGGGGAATGTCCGTTTTTCCTGCAATGCCGCGGGCGCGCAAACGCAACGAGTGTCTCATGGCAGTAGGATCGGCAAACACCATGGCGGGACAGGCCTCGCTGGGCAAAAGGCTCGGCTGGACCTTCCTGATTTTGTGCTGCTACCGTATCGGCGTGCATGTGCCCATTCCGGGCGTGGACGCCTCCGCGCTGGCCTCGTTTTTCGAGAGCATGGCGGGCACGCTGTTCAATCTCTTTGACATGTTTTCCGGCGGCGGACTGTCCAACGTTTCGGTATTCGCGCTGGGCGTCATGCCCTACATTTCGGCCAGCATCATCATGCAGCTTTTGCAGGTGGTCAGCCCCGACATCAAGCGCATGGCCAGAGAGGAAGGGCAGGCGGGCCGCCGCAAGATTACCCAGTACACGCGCTATCTCACGGTGCTGATTACGCTTGTGCAGGGCCTCGGCATCGCCGTGGGCCTCGAGAACATGACGAGCCCCGGCGGCGCGCCGGTTGTGCTTGCGCCGGGCTGGCAGTTCCGCCTGGTGACCATGGTGACCTTCACCACCGGTTCCGTGCTGGTCATGTGGCTGGGCGAGCAGATCACCGAG
>Ga0307455_100059_pt1 | contig 10599 bp, 3 predicted proteins | sample GoafecBaGen6Rep2_FD_203830 | JGI IMG/M metagenome (GOLD analysis project Ga0307455, IMG submission 203830) | Metatranscriptome of enriched fungal communities from goat fecal pellet, Isla Vista, California, United States - Bagasse, Gen6, Rep 2... ... | reverse complement strand
TATACAATCTGTATTTGGCAAATAGCGCTATTATGTCCGTTTTTGGTTGAAGCTATTATCATATTGAGCAAACATTACAAATAGTAAATAGTATAATTAGCTATAATGTGCATTGAAAATGGTATATAAAAATGATATAATAAAGTAGAGTAACTATGCAGTAATAGGGATATTATGCCCTTTTGCAAATATAAAGCATTGGAGGTGAACATAGTGAGTGCAAAGGCTTATGAAGCATTATCTAAATCAAATGAATTAACAGTTTCTAACGAGGCTGCACAAAGTCCGAAGCAAAAAAATGATGGTGATGAAAAAGAGCGAAAGAAGCGATTAAAAGGTTCTTTAATTAAGTTTGGTTCGCTCGCTGTGTTCGCATTTGTCGTCTGGATTTTTGCCACAATCGCTTGGTTTAGCTACAACTCAGCAGTGTCTAGTAACGGTATGGGAGTGAGCGTTGCTCCTCCTCCGTTTGAGCTTGAAGTTAGAGGAACAGACGTCGAAAACAGTGGTGATTTTTCAAAGGCTGATGTTAATTATTCATCAGGTGTCGACATGGAAACTCTTGATGCCTTCCAGACTTCAGGGCAATACGAAAAAATCATATGGAGAAAAACAGGCAGCTCTGCTGATGATGGACATTATTCAGATGGATTGGTACCAAACTCACATGGTAAACTAACATTCTGGGTCGTGCCCAGTAGTACAGGAACGCTTGATATCAGTTTTAACTTTAACATTCGCGGATTCATTGGAAAATATGAGGAACCTGAAAACGAGGATGATGATCCGATACTTAACGATCTGCTTGAGATCACAGATTCTTTGATTGTAGCGAACTCTGACGGCCTGATAACAAATGAAGCTGATCTTACCAATAAAAAAGACGCACTTGAATTCATTCGGGGACATATCCTGTTCTTTTCAGACTATAACCCCACAACGCACTATTATTCAGGCTTCCTCGGAACAGGACGCTCCATAAGATTCGGAGACTGTATCAACGCTTCGGGTGTAAAATACAATGCAGGCAATGCTGTTTCGGTCACATCGGGACAAAAATATCCCGTTACGATCTACTGGAAATGGGCAAACACTTTTGAGCAAATGGTTTATGACGCTGATTCACCAAAGAAGGATAATCCTTTATTTGGGCTTTCCCCTAATGCAGATAGAACTGCTATTTTTACATATCTCAACTCAACAAAGAATAGCGATGAAATGACCAACAAGGTCTTCAAGGGCTTGACTAACAGTGATATTACGACGGCTCTTTACAACGTTCAGAACAATACGGCAAATATTGATAGTGCAACACACACACTTACAGATGCTTATAATAACGCAGATTCTTTCATAGGCAATAGTATAGACTATATATTGATTGAAATGACAGCCAGCCTTAATTGATTATGTTAACAACTCGTTAGAAAGGAGGGATGACTATGATCGCAGTTGCAAAAAAACTAAAGAAAATGTCAATTAAAACGAAAGTCAAGATCATAATCGCCCTTCTCTTAACAGCGGCAACGTTCTTTGCAATGCCGGCGTTTGCATGGTTCAATCACAATAGACAAATTGCTGAACTTCAAAAGGTAAAAACACCGGATCTTCTATTCATTAGCAATGCCTGTGCTGAAGATGTTCGGAGTTTTGACATTTCTACGATCAAAGTAAGTACGAAAACTGGTGCTCCCACCTCACAATCTTTTCCTTTTGCAGTTGCTGGGGAATATGTAACAAGCTTTACTCTTCAGTTTGCTCATACCACAAACAATCCATTTGTTTATAAGATCTATTATGGAGAGATCCTATCTGATGCTAATGGTGTATGTACAACTGAGGCAAGTGCCGAGAGCGCTATTGAAGCACTGAATGCACAAAATCTTGAATATAATTCAAATCATCCAAGTGAATCACAAAAGAAGACGAATTATAGCTTCGACACCGATGTTGTCGAGTATAAAGTAGGCACAGCATGGACAGCAATCAGTGAATTTGACAGAGACGAATTGTATGGAATAGAAGCAGATGAAACAGTATATATTCTCAAAAGCGAATGTATAAAGAACGGAACTGTTTCTGATTATAAAAATGCTAAAACAGATACTGATGACAGAATAATAGCAAAAAGCGATTCTGATTATACCGGTAGTGCTCATAATTACCATGACGATACATATGAAGACTATGATGTAGTAAACAAATATGCCGAGCCTCTATACTGGCAAAAAGCAGGAATTCTGAGTGTCCCTGAAGAGCAATCAAGCTCATGGGGCGGAAACCCGTTTTTCCGCACCTTCGTTCTCGATGTATCTTGGAATCCTGCCAATATTTCAAATAAAGAAACAGATATGCTCTATCTCTCAGCTTACAGAGATTATTAAAAACCAATGGAAAGGAGTGGCAACAGCATGAAAAACAGCAAAAAACTAGTTGACAGTTTTAAAAAGCACTGGTTAACTATATGGATTATCGTTGCCGCTTTAGCATTGTGCGGTGTCATAACTCACGCTAAATTTGCAGATGATCAGAACGTAGCAAAAAGAATAATCGCTGCGGATACAGGAGTAAAAAGATATTTCACCTCAAATTATTTAACTGGATACAGCTATAAGAATTATAAAACAATCACGCAGAATTCTGCGAGTGTCGAACCGTTTGAGGTTTCGATTTACAATTACGATAAAAACAACCCGACCAGTTTTTATTCTGATTCTATTACTTTTAAGCTAACTGCGAAGCTATACAAGAATAACGGAGCCGCTGAGTATAGCGCTTCAAACGACACAGTTGCGCTGGATGCAATTCTGGAAAATGATGAAATAGAGATATATAAAATAGATGTTAACGGGAATCGTGTTAATAATTCTTCAATCACGCTTAATAAAACTACTGTATCAGGTTTTATTACAGAGTCTTTAACTCCGGCACAAGGAGAAAAAAGTGCAAAAAACACATATAAAGTTGTTCTACCGCTTTCGGTTGTTGATCAGGATATCTATGTTAAGCTTGAAGCTGATCCCACGGAGCATCATCCGGATCTCAGTTCGATAGACGCTTTTTTCTATGCAAAATCAAATAATATTGATCTGTCGACAGGGTGGGTTGGAGACTTCAACGACAATAGTGCCTATGTTCCGAGATCATATGACGCTTTTAATTATACACTCACAGGAAATGGCACTATGTACAAAATACTATCTTGGGATACAAATCTCCTTGAACCAAATCGTATGCAGATCGAAGACCTTTTCGGAATAAATCTTACAGACCCGGCTGTTCTTGCAAATACAAGCATATACAATTATAATTCGAGTACAGGCATAGCTTCATTGAAGATCAACGTGTCATCTGATTCGTCAGGTGGACGATATGATATTCAGTTTTATGTGGTTGATGAGAATGCAAGAAAAGAAATAGATGGGTATACCGACTCAAACAATGTTATACATACAGGTATGACTTGGGAAACGCTAAAAACGAAAGTTACCTTAGCTGATCCTTCGTAAATATATTTTGCCTTCTGACCGAGGTGAGACTCAATGAATAAAAGACTAAGAAAAGAAAAGAATAGAAAAATACGGAACAGAACAATAAGTTTAACTACTTCTCTGACCTTGCTAATTGGCTGCTTGCCGATGTCTGAGCTTCCAGCTTGCCTAAACAAGATTAACGCTCTGCTTTCAAAGCCTATAGCTGCTGCTGCAGTAGCAAAGCCTGCTTATCCAATCGGTGATTTCACTACGCCCGGCGAAACAGTTAATGGTGAGGATTGCATAAAAATCTCATCATTTGATGATCTTGCTAAGTATTCGCAGGCTTATTATAACTTTGCTATTGGCGAATCAGGTTATGAGAATCATCAGGAAGATACTATTTTCATTGCAATCGGTAGTGGTACGGGTAATAATGTTGATATGGAGCAATTTCGTACCTTTGAGCCGATAGGCACTTCGGATTACCCATTCAAAGGAAAAATCATTTTTGAATCTGGTTCTCCAACAACATTCAATATGCGTTATCCGCTTTTTGGCGAAGTTTATGACTGCGTTCAGATCACCGATACAGATGGTGAGACAAAGCCGATTACTATTACCAGAACTTCGACAACTGATGGTGCTCCGCTCATCGCTAACAAGGTTTGTAGTGACGATGTTGGCGGAACAACCGCAACATGGGATGTTACTTTCGGAGTTTACGATGATGACACGGTAATCAGATATGGCGGTGCAATAGGCGAAATAGAAGCTGATGCATCTGTAAATCTTACTTTTACAAACAACGCAACTTCTACTGCAAGCAGCATTGACGATGTTACAGGAGATACGGTTGAAACAACCTATATAGCCAGCGTTGAAGCCAAAGCAGCTGCGAATAATGATGAAGGCTATCCTGTTGATGCAGGAGTTCTGTGCGGAACGCTGAATGGTTCGCTTGTAGCAACATATTCCGGTTCTAATTCTGGTTATTATATTACTTCTGATAACGGAAATGCAGGCGGTTTAGTTGGAGCAATGGGCTCAGGTTCGTCTCTGACAATTAACACAAGTGCTAATCTTCAGGAGACAGATGGTAAGATTCAGGCAGGCAGCGGCTATGCCGGAGGTATCGTCGGAAAGAACAATGGCGGTACTGTGGTTATGAATAATACGGGTACGCCTGCTTCATATGATATCAAACAGTTTATTCTCGGTTCACAAGGCGCAGGCGGTCTGTTTGGTTACTATGCTCCTGCTGTTGGCACATCAACACTGGATGTAAGCAAATATGATATAGACTGTAAAGTTGCCATAACCGGTGGAACAGGCTATGCCGGCGGATTGTTCGGCGAATGCAGTTCTTCTGCCGGAACAAATCTTTCTATTGAAGGCAAAGCTGTCACTGAAAACGGTATTACTACATACCCAACAACAATAAAATCTGATCACGCACCATTAAGCGGTGAAGGCGTAAAAGCAACGGCTTACGGCGGCTTGATCGGTTCATATAATGCTTCAGCGCTTTCTGATTCGTTAAATATTAAAAAACTTATCGTAACACCTTCAAACACGCTTGAGTCAAGCACATTTGGCGGAGCTGTTGGAGAGGTTGCAAATGAAGATAATTTCAACGCTGCATATGTTGCTTTTGATACTGTTACGATTTCAAGTGCAGCAGGAGCTTCTGCCGCTACAATATTTGGCGGACTTGTTGCACTCACCAAAAACGGATATATCTTTTCAAAAGATGTTACAATAGGCACATCTTCTATTTCAGAGTTTACAGGCGGAAGTCTTGTCGGTAATCTTGGAAATGGCGTCCTTGGAATGACGGGTAAGGTGGATCTTTCATATTCAGCTCCCAAAGCAGATAATTCTAACGGTCAGCTTGTAGGAACTCGCGGCGATGCATTGATTTATGCTCAAACCTGGAACTACACTCCGAATTCAGCAACAATCGATAATGTTGGTTCATGGGGTGACGTGCTTGTAATTGACGGTACAAAAATAACGGACAGTAACGTCTTTACGGTTTCTGATCACGCAATCACCATTGTAACACCTTCAGAGTCTACAACAAATGGTAAAACATATAAAGACATTGCTTCCGTTGCAGATTTTGCAAAGGTATCGCTTTTATTCCAGATAAATACAAATTCAAATAAAATAATAGCTAATAATATTGCGAATTATGCAGCAACTACTAATATCCATTTTACAAATACAGCACCTTTGGAGCTGTCCGGTACAGGACTGCGTGGTATTACAAGAGATAACGGTACAGAAAGGATTGATTATTCCGGTACAGTTGCCGGAAACAGCAAAACAGTTATTCTTGACATAAAAAATGTTGGCGGTAGTAATAGACCAGTGTATAGGCACAGCTATAACGGCTTATTTGCAAATGCCAAAAGCGCCACATTTAATGACCTTTTCCTTGCTGGAAGTATAAAAGTTAATTCTCTCAAAGATACTGTATATGCTGGTGCACTTGCCGCGACTGCAAGCGGAACATTAACAGCATCAGGTTGCAAAACACTTTCGGCAGATGCTGAGAAAGAAATTGTTGGCTTATCAGTTTCTATGGCAGGCAGTAAATACGTTGCCGGCAGATTTGTCGGTTCTGCTTCGAGTATGGGTGATATTAATGTGTCAGGCTCAGAGTTTGGTGGTTCAATCTTCGGCACAGGTGATCAGTATATCGGCGGCGTATTCGGCAAGATAGCAACCACATCTACAGCAACATGGACATTTGATAACGTTAGTCTTAAAGGAAGTGTTACCGGTGTAAAAACTGTTGGCGGTCTCGCAGCTGAGATCAGCGGTGGCGGAAAAGCTACAATTAATCTCGGTGATTCAAATAGTGTTGTAATAGATGGAATGACCATAACAGGAAGCAGCACAGATTCTTCAGGTGGTTTACTTGGTTATGGCTGGTATAGCACAGATGTTAATGTAAATAAAGTGTCAGTTGCTAATACGCCAACCGTAGCTTCAAGCAGCGGCGGTACCGCTGGATTGGTCTATGTTGCAACAGGTCACTGGACTATTACATCACTGGATCTGAGTGGGATCATGATGAATACTGCCTCTGCTGGCTCTGTGGGAATGATCGTTAACAAGGGTACAAGTGGCAGTAATGGAATCTATCTTGAATTACCGTCAGGTTATGACTATAAGCTTTCATTTGCAAGCGGTTCAAATGTATCAGCAAGCGTTACGGCTCATAAATTTGACGAACTGTGTGCGTTCAGCGCCACTAACGGCAAAGTTATGGAAAACGGACAGGGTATAGTTTCAATCAGCTCATATAAGGCAGTATACAATACACCTGCTGAGGAAGGGCAAGAACCTACACTTAATGAAACCGATTCCAACAAGACTAAGAAGCTCAAAATGGCAAGCTCAACAAATGCAGATAGTAATAATACAGGCATCACTTATCAGGCTCAGACATCTCAGGGCGCTACTGCTAACCCTAATACAAGATATTATTATAATCTTGATCAGATAGATACTGGCGATGCAGGTACTCGTACATATGCAAATCTTTCCACAAATTCCGATAGGCTAATGCGCTGGGGCGTATACACATATGCCGCATCAAATATAAAGAAGTATTTCAAAGTAAATGATAGTGACTCGTTTTCGTTCCAAAGCGGCGCATCATATGATATGCGCGGTTACAGTTGGTACCCGATAACAATTGACAGCGCTGTCACTGTTGAAGGCGAATTTACATTCTACAACGAAGAGTTTACAGCAACAGAAACAGCCTCTACAAGCACTACAAATAAATGGTCACCATTGACAAAAACACAGCATTATATGATGCAGAACGGACTGTTCTATGATGTAAACGCTAATCTTACAATAGGTACGGTTGTACTGTCCGGTAATATTGGCGCAGTTGATACAAAAGGAACGGGAGCGCTTATTTACGGAACAGTAAAAGGCCGATCCTCAGCAACCAACGATATCACAAACATTAACAGTTCAAGCGGAAACATCTCGCTTGCCGGTATCAAGGTGTGGAATTTCCAAGGGGATGGAGGTAAATCGCCCAACTACGCTCCGTTACTGATCAACAGAACCGGCAGTTTCGTATCACTCAAAATAAGTAACGTATCAACAGGTTCAGGCTATTCTGCCGGAGCAGAAGCTGCAACAAGCTTGATCGGATATGCAGGAGCATCTTTTACAGATAGCGGAGTTGAGAACTCCGATTCGTATATTACAATAGATTTTTCAAATATTAAGCTTGATGCAAGAAGCAGTGCAAACTCACCTGATCTTTCAGGATATAGCTATGGCACAACAAAATCAATCTTTACAAGAGCAACTCTCCTTGAGCGTTCTGTAGCTGAGGCAGGTTCATATACATACACTTTTGCAGATGACTGGGGGGCAGCTACAGGCGGCGGACATATACATAATGTAACATACGGTAAAGAAGTCGGCTATACCACTGCTTCAAACGGAACGTCACAGTATCCGAGTCTGGAACAGTATTACGCAAGAGCTTCGGCAAGCGATGATAACTACCCTACAAAATACTCGTCTATTCCGACAAAGGATGCGGCTCCTTCTGATTCTTTCACGGGCTTCCTTCCTTACGTTAATGTTGTAAGTACCGCGTCAGAAATAACTGGCGGAACAAGCGATCATTACCAGCTCAAGGTCAATCATCAGCCGAGTCTGGTTATTAAAGGCTGTGGTACGTACAGTGATCCGTATATCATTAATAATGCAGATGAATTAGTAAGGGTATCAAAGTGGATAAATGGTATCGATCTTAATGCTGCAAGAATCAACGCAATATTTGATAATACATATTGTGATGGCGACGATCACACAACATACAATGGTAACGGTCAAGTTGTCTCTGGTTCTGGTGCAGCACAAAACGCCACAAAAATGCGTCAGTATTTAGCTGGAGCATACTATGTTATTCACCCCACCTCCGGTACTAACATCGAGCTTGCTGCAGATTCTGGATTTTTAGGACTTGGCGAGAGAAACGACGGTTATCATTTCCGGGGCGTAATAGTTGGCGGAGTTCCTGGAGCTTCGATCACGAACAAGACACAGTATCCGCTAATTAATTTCAGTGACGGAAGTGTTATTAAAGATCTTACAATTAATGTTGGTGCGGATATTGAATTAGAAGAAGCAACCGAAACATATAACTACATAAAGGGTAAACAATATATAGACGGAAACGGTACTGCTGTTGACATAAACCGTGGTGCTTACGGAGCTGTTATGGCAGTAGTTGCAGGTGGCGATAACATCATTGATAACGTACAGGTCAACATTGGCAGCTATACTATAAAGGTGACAGGTAAGAAAGCGCAATTTCAGCCTGTTGGCGGATATGTGGGCGTTGTTGTTAATGGCGGAGTTATCTTCAAGAACATGACCGGAAATATTTCCGGATTGACAAACACTAATGTTATAACTGATGCTGCAACCGATACTACCAATCAGTCTCCGACTGATAAAAGGACAAATCTGGTATCTGATCCGGATAACCCGACCGTATGGCTTTATGTCAATCCTATTATCGGCAGAGTTATCAATGGCTTTGCAGTTACTGAAAGCGACGCTTACAGACCGTTTGAAGACGGAACAAGAACGGTCAACGGAACGACCACATACTGGGCAAAGAAGAAATCTGACGGAACTATAGGTGCAGTTGATAGTAAAACGTATAATACTGATTACTATACGCTTGAAAAAGTGACCATGAAGAATGGTACGAAGCAGTATTCTATCGCGGATATCAAGTCAGCCTGGAAAAAGAATTCGTCAAATGAGCTTATTCTGAGTGATGACGAAAAGCTGGACGTTACAAGTGATTATGCTATTACTGCTTCGAATGCACAGAGCTTCTTCATAATGTCTCTGATCGTTAACAGCGGTATGGGTGCGGAGAAGGATTTCGACACTGGTAATAATACGAGAGCCACTAAGATAGGGTATTATGACGCAGGCAAATACCAGACAGTCAGACGTGCTGAGTACACAAGTGTTGGCAATACAACTAACAGCGGTGCTGATTATTTGCTCTCGACCAATGATACTTACGCATACGCAGCTGCAACAAAGCTAAACAACATCCCATATCTGATTGCAAAATACACTAATCCTGCAACTACTAACGGAACAAACTATTATGCAAAGCAAATAGCCTTTACCAATGGCAGCTCCTTTCACAACTGCAGCATCACGCTATCCGGCGGAACATATTACCTTCCCGACGGTTTTCAGGGAATAGGCGGTAAAATTACTTCTGTTACCACAATGAAATATAGCAATAACGTATGGAGCTCGAATTCAGCAATAACAAACAACTCAAATCTAAGAATCACTAATTTCACCGGTGCTGGATCTACCATAAGTTTAAATATGAGTTATAATTATTATTATACTCAAAACTCAAGCGATCAAAACAAACTCGATACATTTGACAACACTTATCCGCACATTGATAATGTTGGCTTGGGTTTGTTCAATATGCAAAATGGTACAACAAATTCCGCAAGCAGTAGGTATTACAACTTTGTTCTGACTGGAAATGTCAAAGCTGAGTGTATCAATAACAAAACTGGTACGAAGATCAGATATGCTGCCGATAGGGATAATGCAAATCTTGGTGGTGGTAACAGTATTGAAATGATAAAAATGATCAGTGTTGGAAGCTTGTTTGGTATTATAAATGCAGAGCAGTATATTGATAGTGTTGCGGTGCAAAATATATATGTCAAAGGAATTAGATATACCGGTGGATTGCTTGGACTTAGCCCTGGTTCCAAAACGACTATCAAAAACACCGAAAAAACAGACTCCAAGGATATATATGTTTATGGTGCTGGGAATACGGGAGGCATGATAGGAAGATCCTATGCAAGCGCAATCGACATTGATAACAATAATGCCAAATATAGTATAGTTAAGGTTGAGAGTGATTGTGATGTATTTGTAGACGGTGCAGTGGATTATCAATATGGCGTCGGTGGTTTCATAGGAAATTGCCGTGCTGGTGCTACAGGTACAGAAATAAAAATCACTAATGTAATTGTTGGAACACCAACCCAAGCTCTGACCGATGTTAAAT
>Ga0307455_100057_pt1 | contig 10631 bp, 21 predicted proteins | sample GoafecBaGen6Rep2_FD_203830 | JGI IMG/M metagenome (GOLD analysis project Ga0307455, IMG submission 203830) | Metatranscriptome of enriched fungal communities from goat fecal pellet, Isla Vista, California, United States - Bagasse, Gen6, Rep 2... ... | reverse complement strand
GTCGAGATTCCTGGTTTGATGAAGTCCTCCAGCTCCTTCAGGATGGTTCCTGTGACCTGGCCGGAGATCCTCATCAGTTCGATTTCCTGATCAGACTTGATAATGATCATGTTTTATTCACCAAGTATCTCTGTGATCGTGTTGAATACGTTCTCCAGACCGGTGGTGCCGTCGATGTGGGCAATGTTGCCGGCCTTCTCGTAATAATCGATCAGCGGTTTGGTTTCCTTATTGTAAACTTCGATTCTGTTGGCAGCGGTCTCTTCGTTGTCGTCTTTTCTCTGGATCAGTTCCGCGCCGCAGACATCACAGATGCCTTCCTGCTTCGGCGGAATGTTCACAACGTGGAAGGAAGCGCCGCACTTGCTGCAGACTCTTCTGCCTGTCAGCCGGATCATCAGCTCTTCTCTGTTGACATCGATGTCCAGCACGTGGTCGATCTTCGCGCCCTTGGCAGCCAGGAACTTGTCCAGTTCCTCCGCCTGGAATACTGTTCTCGGGAAACCGTCCAGAAGGAAACCGTCCTTGCAGTCATCCTTGTTCAGTCGGTCTGTTGCGATCTCGACGACCAGTTCGTCGGGAACCAGCTGACCCTTGTTCATGTATTCCTGAGCTTTCTTGCCCAGCTCTGTGCCGTTCTTGATGTTCTCTCTGAAGATGTCGCCTGTTGAGATATGAGGAATGTTGTATTTCTCAATGATCTTAGCAGCCTGTGTGCCTTTGCCTGCTCCCGGAGGGCCCAGTAAAATTAAATTCATTGTATTCTCCTCTCAACTACTACTTCAGGAACCCTGAGTAGTTTCTCATTACCATCTGATTCTCAAGCTGTTTCATGGTATCCAGCGCAACACCGACTGCGATGAGCAGTGAGGTTCCGCCGAAGTGGAAGTTCAGTCCGCCCAGCTGGCTGACGATGGTCGGCAGAATGGCAACTGCTGCCAGGAAGATCGCGCCGACGAAGGTGATCCTCGTCATAACACGATTCAGATATTCTACCGTCGCTCTGCCCGGCCGGATACCCGGAATGAATCCGCCGTTTGCCTTCATGTTCTCCGCTACTTCCACCGGATTGAATGTGACCGATGTATAGAAGTAGGTGAAGAAGATGATCAGCACTGCGTTAAACGCCGCATAGACCCAGACACCGGGGCTTCCCGTGGGGGAGAGCCACTTCTCGATCCACTGGGCAGCGTCGCCCTGCGCGTTCATGAAGTATGTGATCGTCAGAGGGAACTGCAGGAACGCCATCGCGAAGATGACCGGGATAACGCCCGCCTGGTTTACCTTGAGCGGAATGTGTGTGGCCTGTCCGCCATACATCTTCCGTCCGACGACACGCTTCGCATACTGTACCGGAATTCTTCTCTGTCCCTGCTGGACCTCGATGATACCAACGATGACCACGATGCAGAACAGTGCGAATACGATCAGTGTAATAATGCTCATCGTTCCTTCCTGCAGCTTGGCCCAGATCTCCTGGCAAGCGGACGGGAGTCTCGCGATGATGCCGGCGAAGATGATCAGGGAAATACCGTTGCCGATACCTCTCTCATTGATCATTTCACCCAGCCACATCAGGAACGCCGTACCTGCGGTCAGTACCATGACGATGACGATGACCGAGAACACGTCGGTGCTGATCAGCGCCTGCCGGAACAGGCCGATGGTCACGCCGATGGCCTGGACGACTGCCAGACCAACCGTCAGATATCTGGTGTACGCAGCGATCTTCTTCCTGCCTTCGGTACCTTCGCGGGCCAGCCTTTCCAGAGACGGAACCGCGATGGTCAGCAGCTGCAGGATGATGGATGCCGTGATGTACGGTGTGATCGAGAGTGCGAAAATGGTGAAGTTGCTGAACGCACCGCCTGAGAACAGGTTGAACAAAGCAAACAATCCGGTATCACTATCAAAGGTCTGGGCCAGGACGTCTCGGTCCATACCCGGAACTGGAATCTGTGCACCGATACGGAAGATGATCAACATACAAAGTGTGAAGATGATCTTCTTTCTCAGGTCAGGAATGTTCCATGCCTTTGCAACTGTTCTGAGCATTTCCATTAAATCACCTCTGCCTTTCCGCCGGCTGATTCGATTTTTTCAATAGCAGTTTTGCTGAACTTGTGTGCCTGCACGGTGAGGCTCTTCTCGATGTCGCCTCCGCCCAGGATCTTGATGCCGTCTTTAACCTGCTTGGCCATGCCCATTTCTTTCAGCAGCTCGGGTGTAACTGTGGTGCCAGCCTCAAATTTGTTGAGATCGCTGACGTTCAGTACAGTGTACTCTGTGCCCCAGATGTTGGTGAATCCGCGCTTCGGGATTCTTCTGTACAGCGGCATCTGTCCACCTTCGAATCCGAGTCTCACGCCGCCGCCGCTTCTGGATTTCTGTCCGTTCATACCGCGACCACCGGTCTTGCCCTGGCCAGTCGCTGTACCGCGGCCTCTTCTCTTCGGAGCCTTAGTTGCTCCTTCGACTGCTTTTAATTCATGCAGTTTCATGGTTACGCACCTCCGATCCTTAAATTTCTTCTACCGTCAAAAGATGCGAAACCTTGTTTACTGCTCCTCTGGTTACCGGAGAGTCTACCAGCTCTACTGACTGGTGCATCTTCTTCAGTCCTAACGCTTCTACAACTTTTCTCTGTTTCGGGGAAGCGCCGATCACACTTTTGGTCAATGTAACTTTGATTTTACCTGCCATGTCTGCTTCCTCCTTATCCTAAAATTTCTTCCTTGGTCTTGCCGCGCTTGCGGGCAACCTCTTCGACTGTCATCAGAGCCTTCAGACCTTCCATCGTAGCATACGCCATGTTTCCGGTGTTGTTGGATCCGATGGACTTCGCTCTGATGTCCTTGACGCCCGCGGCTTCCAGTACTGTACGTACGGAAGAACCCGCGATTACGCCGGTACCGGGAGCAGCCGGCATCAGGAGCACTTTGCCTGCGCCGAACACACCCAGCTGTCTGTGAGGGATGGTCGTTCCGACTGTGGGAACTAAAATTACATTTTTCTTCGCATCTTCCGTCGCTTTTCTGACGGCTTCCGGAATTTCCAGGGCTTTGCCGAGACCAACGCCTACATGTCCTTCGCCATCGCCGACGACAACTGTTACGGAGAATCTCATGTTTCTGCCGCCCTTAACGGTCTTCGCAACACGTCTGATGCTGACGATCGTTTCCGTTAATTCCAGCTTTGATGCATCTATCGTATTCCGCATTCGATTTACCTCCTAGAATTTCAATCCTGCTGCGCGAGCTCCGTCAGCCAGTTCCTTGACTCTTCCGTGATAGAGGAATCCGCCTCTGTCAAAGCAGACTTCCTCGATACCCTTCTCAAGAGCTCTCTTCGCAATAGCTTCTCCGACGACCTTGGCCGCTTCTTTGTTGCCGCCATACTTGATCTCTTCTTTCAGAGCCTTGTCGATCGTGGAAGCGGATACCAGGGTAACACCGTTCACGTCATCGATGATCTGAGCCGCAATGTTCTTATTGCTTCTGAAAACGCAAAGGCGAGGCTTCTCAGGAGTTCCGCTGACGAACTTTCTGATTCTCTGGTGCCGAATGACACGCTTATCATTTCTGCTTTCTCTTGCCATCTTGCTTCACTCCTTTCCTTATGCTCCGGCTCCGGTCTTACCTTCCTTACGGCGAATATGCTCGTCCTCGTACTTGATGCCCTTGCCCTTATACGGCTCCGGCTTTCTCCAGGCTCTGATATTCGCAGCGTAGTTTCCGACCAGCGCTTTGTTGATACCCTTCACGATAATTGTATTGGCATCCGGTGTCTCCGTCTCGATGCCTTCCGGGTCTTCCAGCTCGACCGGATGGGAGTATCCCAGGTTCATGACGAGCTTCTTGCCCTTCTTCTCGGCCTTGTAGCCGACGCCGACCAGCTGCAGCTTCTTCTGGAATCCATCCGTCACGCCGACCACCATGTTGTTGATCAGTGTTCTGGCCAGTCCGTGCTGTGCTCTCTTCTCGGCTTCATCTCCATCTCTGGATACGGTGACAACACCGTCTTTATTCTCAACTGTTAACAGTGAGCTGATCGTCTCCTGCAGCTCGCCCTTCGGTCCCTTGACGCTGACGACATTGCCGTCAACCTTGACCTCTACGCCGGCAGGAAGATTGATTGGTTTGATACCTATTCTTGACATGTTACTTTCCTCCTACCATACATAACAGATAACTTCGCCGCCGATGCCGAGCTTTCTCGCTTCCTTGTCGCTGATTACTCCCTTGGATGTGGAGATGATCGCGATGCCCAGTCCGCCGAGAACTCTGGGGATCTCGTTCGCCTTGGCATAGGACTTCAGGCCCGGCTTGGAAATCTTCTTGATTCCGCTGATGACTCTCTCTTTTTCAGGGCCATACTTCATCGTAACCTTGATGACGCCCTGCTTGTTGTCTTCGATCACTTCGAAATCTTCGATGTAACCTTCTTCTTTCAGGATCCCGGCGATGGACTTCTTCATCTTGGAAGCCGGAATCTCAACTGTTGGGTGACCTGCCGTGTTGGCATTTCTGATTCTGGTCAACATATCCGCAATCGGATCTGTCATTGTCATTGTTCTGTTCTCCTTCCTCCGCCAGTTTTGCGCGGCCAGCCTTTGAATTAACCTGGCTCCACGCCGCAGGGGCGTGGCACGTGCGAATTAACCTGGCTCCACGCCGCAGGGGCGTGGCACGTGCGCAAAGGCTGGTATGGCAACTTAACGGAAAGTGGGTTTTAACTGCTTAATTATGGTTTACCAGGAAGCTTTTCTTACGCCCGGGATCTCTCCCTTATAGGCAAGCTCTCTGAAGCAAATTCTGCAAATGCCATACTTCTTCAGAACGGAGTGGGGGCGTCCGCAGATCTTGCATCTGGTGTATGCACGCGTCGAATACTTGGGTTTTCTCTGCTGCTTAACCTTTAAGGATGTTTTTGCCATTGTTATCCTCCTACTTATATGCTACTTCTCAAACGGCATTCCGAGACCTGCCAGCAGTGCGGCAGCTTCCTCGTCCGTCTTCGCAGTGGTTGTGAAAACGATGTTCATGCCCTTGATCGTCTCTACCTTATCATAGTTGATTTCCGGGAAGATCAGCTGTTCCTTGATGCCCATGGAGTAGTTTCCTCTGCCATCGAAGGAGTTCTTGCTGACGCCCTTGAAGTCTCTTACTCTCGGAAGAGCGATATTGAAAAGCTTGTCGAGGAAGACGTACATGTTGTCTCCTCTTAGGGTGACCTTGGCGCCTACTGGCATGCCGGCTCTGACTTTGAAGTTCGCGATGGACTTTCTCGCCTTGGTGACGACCGGTCTCTGTCCGGTGATCAGGCTGATTTCTTCCACAGCGCTCTCCAGCACCTTGGCGTTTTCCTTCGCTTCGCCCAGTCCCATGTTCAGGGTGACCTTCTCAAGCTTGGGTACTTCCATGACGTTTTCATACTGGAACTTCTCTTTGAGTGCCGGGAAAACATCATTCTTATATGTTTCTTTCAATCTTGCAGCCAAAATCGTCTCCTCCTTTCTTTAGTCTATTACGTTGCCAGACGCCTTCGCGTATCTGACTTTTTTGCCGTTTTCTTCTTTGTAACCGATTCTGCTCGGCTTCTTCGCCTTCTCGTCATAGTACATGACGTTGGATACGTCGATCGGACCTTCCTGGTGCTTGATCTCCGCAGGAGTCTTCTGGGTCTGCTTCTGATGCTTGGTCTGAACGTTGACGCCCTCTACGATGACTCTGCCTTCCTTCGGCATTGCCTTCAGTACCTTGCCGGTCTTGCCCTTGTCTTTACCGGTAAGTACCATTACTGTATCATCTTTTTTGATTTTCATTTGATACCTCCTATAATACTTCCGGTGCCAGTGACACGATCTTCATGAAACCCTTGTCTCTCAGCTCTCTGGCAACAGGTCCAAAGATACGGGTTCCTACCGGCTGCATATCATCCTTGATGATAACTGCTGCATTCTGGTCAAACTTCACATAGCTTCCATCCGCTCTTCTGGCACCATGCTTGGTTCTGACGATGACAGCCTTCACGACGTCGCTCTTCTTAACAGCGCCGCCCGGGGTCGCTTCTTTAACTGCGCAGACAACGATGTCACCGATGTTTGCGTACTGGCGGCTGGTTCCGCCCAGGATCCGGATGGTCAGGAGTTCCTTCGCGCCGGAGTTGTCAGCTACCCTTAATCTTGTTTCTGTCTGAATCATTCTCAGGTGCCTCCTTTACTTCACTTTCTCTACGATATTGACAAGTCTCCATCTCTTGTCCTTGGACAGGGGTCTTGTCTCCATGATTCTTACTTTGTCGCCGATCTGGCACTCGTTGTTCTCATCGTGTGCCTTGATCTTCTTGGTTCTCTTGACAGCTTTGCCGTAAAGGGAATGTCTGACAAAGTCTTCAACGGTTACGACAATTGTCTTATCCATCTTATCGCTGGTTACGATACCGACGATTGTCTTTCTGCTGTTTCTTTCAACTGCCATAGTACATCCTCCTTTCCGTTAGCCTTCTGCTCTGGCGAGCTCTTTTTCTCTGATGATCGTTTTTACTCTTGCGATATCTCTTCTTGTCTCTCTGAGCAGGATCGGGTTCTCGAGCTGACCCGTTACGTGCTGGAATCTGAGATTGAAGAGGTCCTTCTTCATTTTCAGCAGTTCAGCATTCAGTTCTGCTTCTGACATTTCTCTGATTTTGTTCAATTCCATTATGCTTCACCACCCTTTGCTTCTTGTTCTTCTCTGATGGCAAATCTACATTTTACCGGCAGCTTGTGAGCAGCCAGTCTCATAGCTTCTCTGGCCTGAGCTTCGGTAACGCCTTCGATCTCGAACATCACTCTGCCCGGCTTAACGACTGCTACCCAGTACTCCGGAGCACCTTTACCGGAACCCATACGTACTTCCGCAGGTTTCTTGGTTACCGACTTGTGGGGGAAGATCTTGATGTAGACCTTACCGCCTCTCTTGACGGATCTTGTCATAGCGATACGAGCCGCCTCGATCTGATTGGAAGTGATCCATCCACATTCTGTGGCCTGCAGACCATATTCTCCGTATGTAATGGCATTGCCCTTGGTGGCCTTGCCCTTCATTCTGCCTCTGTGGACTCTTCTGTGTTTAACGCGCTTCGGCATTAACATGGCTTTCGTCCTCCTTTCACCCTTGTCTATTCTTCGCTGGCCGCTTCAGCTGTAGCTTCTACGGCTTCGACCTGTGCTTCTTCTACCTGCGGTTCCTCGACCTGAGGAGTTCTTCTGATACGTCTGTTAGCAGCCTTCGGAATCTCCGGTCTGGCGTCACGGCTGTCTCTCCTCTGTCTTCTGTCACCGTCTCTTCTCGGTCTTCTCTCGCCGTCTCTTCTTCTGCGGCCGTCTCTTCTGCCTTCACGCTTCTCTTCCGGTACGGAGGACTTCAGGCCCTTGTCCAGGATCTCACCGTGGTTGATCCAAACCTTGATGCCCAGCTTGCCGTAAGTGGTGTCAGCTTCCGCGAAGCCATAGTCGATATCAGCTCTCAGTGTATGAAGAGGAACGTTGCCCTCGCTGTATTTCTCGGATCTGGCGATCTCAGCGCCGCCCAGTCTGCCGGAAACCAGGATCTTGATGCCCTTGGCGTCAGCCTTCATGGTTCTGCCCATGGCCTGCTTCATCGCTCTTCTGAAGGAGACTCTGCGCTCCAGCGCCTGCGCGATGCTCTCAGCTGTCAGCTGCGCGTCCAGTTCCGCTCTTCTGACCTCTCTGATCTCGATGATGACGGTCTTGCCTGTCATCTTCTCCAGCTCTTTCTTCAGATCGTCGATGCCGGTTCCGGATCTGCCGATGACCATACCCGGCTTAGCTGTCATGACGATGATCTTGACTCTGCTCTCAGCAGCTCTCTCGATGACGACCTTGGATACGCCTGCAGCGTATAATTTTTTCTTTACGAATTCTCTGATCTTGTTATCTTCTACCAGGAAGTCCGCGAACTTGGACTTATCAGCATACCACTTGGCATCCCAGTCTTTGATAACGCCTACTCTTAATCCGTGTGGACTTACTTTCTGACCCATTCGATTAACCTCCTGTTACTAATTACGTTCCTTCAGAGTTACGCCAACGTGGCTGCTTCTCTTCAAAATCATTGATGCTCTGCCCTGCGCACCGGCCTTCCATCTCTTCATGGTCGGACCCTGGTGGGCATAAACTTCGGCAACATAGAGGTTATCTGCGTTCATTTCTTTCACGTCTGCGTTGGCTGCCGCGGACTTAACGACTTTCTCTACGATTTCAGCACCCTTGCCCGGGGTGAATTTCAGGATATTCAATGCCTCATTTAAGTTCTTTCCTCTTACCAGGTCAGTAACAGGCTTCAGCTTAGAAGGAGACATTCTGACGTACTTTGCAACTGCTTTTGCTTCCATTTCTTATGATCTCCTTTACTCTTACTTAGATTTCTTATCTGCGGCATGTCCTCTGTATGTTCTGGTCGGAGCAAATTCTCCCAATCTGTGGCCGACCATATCTTCTGTGATATATACAGGCACATGTTTCCTTCCGTCATGAACTGCGATCGTATGTCCTACCATCTGCGGGAAAATCGTGGACGGACGGGACCATGTCTTGATGACCTTCTTCTCGTTCGCTGCGTTCATATCATCGATTGCCTTGAGCAGCTTCGGTTCTACGAAAGGGCCTTTTTTCAGTGATCTACCCATTGTTATTGCTCCTTCCTTATCTCTCGTTTCTTCTCTTCACGATGTATTTGTTGGATGGGTTCTTCTTCTTTCTCGTCTTGTATCCGAGAGCCGGCTTACCCCAAGGAGTAACCGGGCTGACACGACCGATTCCAGCCTTGCCCTCGCCACCGCCGTGCGGGTGGTCGTTCGGGTTCATGACGGAACCTCTGACGGTCGGTCTGATTCCCAGGTGTCTTTTTCTTCCGGCCTTACCGATCTGAATGTTCTGGTGATCGATGTTGCCAACTTCGCCGATGGTGGCTCTGCACTCAAGCCGGATTCTGCGAACTTCTCCGGACGGCAGTCTGACCTGTGCGAACTTGCCTTCCTTCGCCATCAGCTGTGCGCCGTGTCCTGCGGATCTTACCATCTGGCCGCCCTTGCCAGGCTGCAGCTCGATGTTGTGGATGATGGTACCGACCGGGATATTGGCTACCGGCAGCGCGTTGCCGACCTTGATGTCAGCTTCGCTTCCGGACTCGATGACCTGTCCTACTTCCAGATGGTTCGGAGCGATGATATATCTCTTCTCGCCATCCGCGTAGTTGATCAGAGCGATGTTGGCGCTTCTGTTCGGATCGTATTCAATGGTAGCTACGGTACCGGGGATACCATCCTTATCTCTCTTGAAGTCGATGATTCTGTACTTCGGTCTGGTGCCGCCGCCTCTGTGACGAACGGTGATCTTGCCTCTGGAATTTCTTCCGGAATGCTTCTTCAGGGTAACTGTCAGCGACTTCTCCGGTGTTGTGCTTGTGATTTCCTCGAATGTGGAAACCGTCATTCCTCTCAGACCAGGAGTTGTCGGATTATATTTCTTAATTCCCATGGATTGCTACCTCCTGTATTACAGACTCTGGAAGAATTCGATTTCCTTGCTGTCTTTCGTGAGGGTTACGATCGCTTTCTTGGAAGCGGACGTCATACCTTCGAATCTTCCCATTCTCTTTTTCTTGCCTTTAACGTTCATGATGTTGACCTTCTCGACCTCAACATCGAAGATTTCCTCTACTGCCAGCTTGACTTCTGTCTTATTGGCATCCGGTGCAACCTTGAATGTGTATTTCTTCTGCGGAGCGATGTCCATGCTCTGCTCGGAGATCACCGGCTTGATGATTACGTCGTAAGGAGTTCTCATTATGCATACACCTCCTCGATCTTCTCGATGGCCTCTTTCGTTACGATGAAGCTGGTATGGTTCAGAATGTCATATACGTTCATCGTTCCGACGAGTGCGGTTCTGATTCCCTGGATATTCGCAGCGGACTTGACGATGTTCTCATCCTTGGCTGCGGTGACGATCAGCGCTTTCTTCTCTGCCTTGATGGCTTCCAGCATCTTGATCATTTCCTTTGTCTTCGGCTCTTCGAAGCTGATCTCATCGACGACGATGATCTCGCCTTCCTGTACCTTCGAGGAAAGAGCGGACAGCATTGCCAGTCTTCTTACCTTCTTAGGTACTGTATATCTGTAGCTTCTTGGCTTCGGTGCGAATACCACGCCGCCTCCGATCTGTGAGGGGTCTGTGGAGCTTCCCTGTCTGTGGCGGCCCGTTCCCTTCTGTCTGAACGGCTTGCGGCCTCCTCCTCTGACTTCAGCTCTTGTCTTCGCGGACTGTGTGCCCTGTCTTCTGTTGGCCAGTATATTCTTTACTACGGCATGTACTGCGTTCTGGTTCGGCTCGATTCCAAACACTGCGTCGTTCAGCTCGATCGTTCCTGCTTCCTGACCTGCCATGTTCAGCATTGTCACTGTTGACATATTACTTCCTCCTTTCTGAAGTCAAAGTCGATTATTCTTCCTGTCCCTTCACTGCGTACTGGATGCGAACGATTCCGCCCTTGTTTCCCGGAACTGCACCCTTGATCAGCATCAGGTTTCTGTCTTCAATAACTTTTACCAGCTTGACGTTCTGTACG
>Ga0307455_100054_pt1 | contig 10783 bp, 1 predicted proteins | sample GoafecBaGen6Rep2_FD_203830 | JGI IMG/M metagenome (GOLD analysis project Ga0307455, IMG submission 203830) | Metatranscriptome of enriched fungal communities from goat fecal pellet, Isla Vista, California, United States - Bagasse, Gen6, Rep 2... ... | reverse complement strand
GGGAGCGGTTACTTTGCTGCCTGGCTATAAATTGTTTGGAGCAATCGATATTTATTATTCTTTTCATGTATTGGGGTTCGTAGTATTGACAGCCTTTGCCTTATGGGCAAGCGGGAAATACCATATTCCGAGATGGAAAATTATAGTCTTGGCAGCAGTTATCTATGCAGCGACATATACATGGATGCTTTTGCTTTATTGGATCGCCAGCGGCTTTAAATCCTTTGGTGGTCAAAACATTGTACGTGTGTTTATTTGGATGCCGCTATTTACATTTTTGTGTTCGAGAGCGTTAAAAGTGAATTGGTTAGATGTGGCCGACATTTCTTCTGTTACAATGACTGTCAATTTTGGCATAGCCCATGTTGGATGCATTTTTGCTGGATGTTGTTATGGATATGAGTCAAGCGGCTTACACATCTATAATGCAATTTATAATCGATATTTGTTCCCGGTGCAGTTGTTTGAATCAGCAACAGCTCTTGCTATCGCAGTGTTCCTGATATGGAGAATGAAAAAGACACAGTTTATAACTAATGGTGAATTGTACCCGTTGATGATGATGCTCTTCGGAAGCACCCGTTTTATCTGGGAGTTTTTCCGTGATAATGAAAAACTGTTTTTCGGAATATCCAACCTGGCGATCCATGCGCTGATCATGGGCGTGGTGGGCACGGCATGGTACCTGACGATCCGTGACCGCAACGCCAACAAACAACTGCGGCGCAAACACTGAGATCATTCCCATGCAGATATTCCATGATCTGGGGATTGCCGGCAAGCTGTATTGGGGCTGTTATGTCCTCGGTTTTTTGATGATCTTCGTTTTTAACGGCTTTTACGGCAAACGCTACGGCATCCCGCCGAAAAAGTCCGTCCCCTTCACGGTCGTTTCCTACGTGCTGATCTACCTTTGGGCGTATATCCTCGCGTGGGTGGTCAACGGCTTCGAGTGGGGGCATCATAACGCGATCCGCGTTTACATCTGGTTCCCGCTGGTACTGTTCTTTACGGGAAAGTTGTTCCGTGTGAAGCTGCAGACTGCATGTGAGTTTATGGCGCCTTCAACCTGCATTGTTTACGGGATCGCGCGGCTGGGATGTGTATTTGCGGGTTGCTGTTATGGATATCCTGCGCTTTGGGGAATCCCGAGCGTCCCTGCGGGGTATTCGTGCTTTCCCGTGCAGCTGTGTGAGTCGATCACAGCACTGCTGATAGCAGGCTATCTCATTCATCGAGTGCGCAAGAATGAGTATAAGCCGACCGGGAAGCTGTATCCGACGATGCTCATGCTGTACGGAGGCACCAGGTTTATCTGGGAGTTCTTCGCAGACAATACGAAAATCATTTTTAACATTTCTGAGCTTGCTCTTTGGGCGCTGGGAACATTCCTGCTCGGCGCATCCTGGCTTCTGACCGTTCAGGCAGCAGGCCAAAAGAAGGGCAGAGCCTCGAAATAACGAACTGACAGTAATCGCATTAAAGAATTAGCAAAGGAGAAAGATATTATGCTGAAATTGATCCTGAAACGATATCTTGCCATGTCACTGATCCTTCTCTTTATGCTGGGCATTGTTCCGCCAGTTGAGTGGGAGTCTGCTGACGGGGAGAAGCATGCAATGGAGACCCCGTTTGTGACAACAGCAAAAGCAGCTGCTGATGTCACGCCAACAGGGTCTTTGACTGTTGCCAATTCTGGCTATCTGTCAATTACAGCATCGAATAGCAATGCAGCGGGTAATGGTTCAGTGGTATTAAACGGAGCCAAGATTACCGCGAATGCAACCGGATACACAACTAGCGGATGCGATTCCAGCGATGAGGCAACTACGACCACTGTTGTCATTACGAATACATCCGCTGGGGCTATGGAAATTGCTTTCACAAAGGATAGCAATGCTGTTTGCAATGTTACATCTCCGAAAACACTGGCAGCAGGTGCAAGCTTTTCTTTTACGGTTACATCCGGTAAGGGCGCTTCCAGCACTGTCAGCGGAGTTTTGACGATCAACAGCATCACGCTCGTTGCGGATAACTATACAACAACCTTTGCAGCGGCGCAGAATGGCACCTATACGATCACCCGCGGCGGGGAATCGCGTACAGTGGGACAGTCCTATACAGAGCTGTCTGATACACCGTATGTTATGAGCGCGACGCCTGTGAGCGGGTATAAATTCGTCGAGTGGGTCGACGGGAGCGGGAAGTCCATCGGAACGACACAAACGAACTTTTCTTATACTCCGGCTTCCAATGCAACGATTAAGCCTGTATTCTATAAAACTGATACGGCCATGTACTATATCAAGGGTAATGCAGGCGTACAGTTCGGCTATCTCGACGACGCCATCGCTGCTGCCGGCAGCAATGGTACGATCGTCGTGGCGTCTAACGGCTCCGTCTACGGATCGTCAGGGCAAACGAGCTTTACAATCCCCGAGGGCGTTACGCTTCTGATTCCTATGGATGCCTCCGGAACAATTGTAACGGACAGTTATCATGCTAAAGAAACTGTTTATACAAAAAATGAACGTTCTGAGTTTAGAAGACTGACAGTCCCAAATGGGAATACGCTGACTGTAAATGGCAACATTAGTGTTGCTTCAAAGGTGTTTAACCAGGGGATTGGTCAGGCTGGGCCTTATGGCCTGATGCAACTTGAGGCGGGATCTAATATTACGCTCAATACAGGGAGTAAATTGTATGCATTCGGCTATATAAAAGGTGCAGGCTCCGTTACTGTCAACTCTGGTGCGACGGTGTATGAAAGTGTTGCTGTAAACGATTATCCCGGAAGTGCATCTGATGTTGCCGATTTGAACAGTGCCGGTGTTTTCCCATTTTGGAAATTCACAATAAAGAATATTGAATCTGAAATGACGGTAAAGCCTGGGGCAACGGAAAAGGGGCTTATCAACTTTTACGGGACCCTTGCCGGTTATCATTTTAAATACGTGTCAATAATTGGAAGTGGCGGATTATTCGAAAGCGACAGCGATGTGATTAAATCATACGCCAGCAACAAGCTATATGTCACCGTACATGGAAACTCGAAATTTAGCGGTATATCAGTATCAGTTCTTGGTTATTCACTTAATACGGCAGACTTAAGCGGCCTTCCTATTCCCAATGGCTTTGATATTACTATCGCTGATGGGACAATAACTTTGAATGAAAACATCATTCTGACTAAAGGTTCTGCTATTACTGTAAATTCTGAGGCTACCGTCAAAATACCCAGCGGCAAGAATCTCTATGTACTTGACTCAACTGACGATATTTCGACAAACGGAGGCAGCGTCGATGCCAAGCTTGATGTAAACGGAACGATTGAAGCCACAGGTGGTTTTTACACTTCAACAAATGGAGCAAATATTACATCCTCTCAAAAAACAGGCATTGTATTATTAAAGGAAGCCCCTGGAACTGCTACTTCTGTAAAAGTTCGAACGTCAAAAACTGCCGCATCTGAAGTAAGCCTTACTCCCGCCCAGCTCCATAACGGCAGCGGACATCCGACGACCGGCAGCTATGCCGTTGAAGATTATACCCCCACCGCAGGCAGTTCGGCCAATACTACATACACGTATTGCGACGCCTGTGATGCGTGGTACAACACGGTTCATTCGCACAGCTACATCCCCACGTTTGTGCTGAACGAGCAGCATTACGCGCACTACCAGCGGTTTACGGGCGGAACGCTTGCCAGCACGACGATTGACGGCGCGACTTATTACATTGTGGATCAAGCCGGCGCGGCCATGTCCCTTGGCTCAGCCTGCACGGCACCCGCGAATTCCACCCTCGGCATTTCCGCCGAGCAGCACAACAGCATTGAGTGGAAGCTGGCTGACGGTTCCGATTTCAATGGAACCGTTCCCGCCGGTGAGACGGATGACGGCCCTGGATACATCTTCGGTTTCTATTCGGGTCCTGTAGCCTATAACAGCGCCACCGATCAGTATTACCAGACGCTGGACGGCGCCATGGCGGCTATCCCTGCCGGCGGCACGTGCACCGTGCGGCTGGTGGACGACTGCGACGCCTACGGGGCGGTGAGCGGCACGACGGTGTATACCATTCCCGCCGGCACGAACGTGACGGTTGACCTGAACGGGCACAAGGCCTTTGGCCGGATCGTGAACAACGGAACGCTGATCATGGAGCTCAACGGCGGCACGCTGGATTACCACACCGGCGCCACCGCTGCTGCGGCGGCGTATGTCGGCGTGGCGGCCGTCATCAACAGCGGCACGATGACCATTCAGGATACCGCAGGCAACGGTAAGATAACGAGCGATGCCATCAGCAACAGTTCTACTGTGGCCAATTATTCCGCGGCCGTCCGCAACAATGCTGGCGCTGCGCTGACGATCACCGGCGGCGAGATCGAGACGACCCATACTGTCAATTCTTACGTCGCCGCACTGTTGAACATTTCCGGCGGTACAATCAGCAGCATCTCCGGCGGATCGATTTATGCACCGAGAGGCTGTGCGGTTTATAACCTCGGTACGATCACGGAAATCACGGGCGGATCCTTCGAATCCGCCGGCAGCAGCTGTATTTATAATGCAGGTACGGGCGTCATCACCACCATTTCCGGCGGCAATGTCTTGTCGACGGCATACCACGCATTGAACAATGCCGGTACGCTAACCACGATCACAGGTACGGCTACATTTACCACGAATGGTACTACAAGCAACTATGCGTTCTACAGCAAGAGCACAAAAGCAGGTACGGAGATTTCGGGCGGCGTCTTTACACATACTACCGCCAAGGGATATGCCGTATACAACGACACTACCTCTTATAAGATTAAAATTACAGGAGGCGATTTCAAAGGCGGTTCTTCCGGCAGAACCTATGCTGTAAGGTCAGTTGATTATACCGGCAGATATACCTACAACACCAACAAGGGAATCAGTATTTCGACACGTTCCGCCAACGAAACTGCTGGTTACTACTATGTGGTCGATGTGTGGGTCGTCACGTTTAATGCAAACGGCGGAACCGGTTCGATGACCGCTCAGCGGACAGAAAAGGGTAAATCCCAGAAGCTAACGTCCAACACCACTTCTATTACCAGAGAGCACTATACATTTGATGGGTGGAATACAAAGGCAGACGGGACCGGAACCTCATACGCTAATAATGTTTCCTACAAACCAACGAAAAACATTACTTTATACGCGAAGTGGAAAGAAATCACCCATGCTGTGACCTTCGATGCCAATGGCGGCACCGGCGAGATGGCGGCACAATCCATTGGCGAGGTGACGGCTGCAGCGCTGACCGCCAACGTGTTTGCACGTACGGGCTATTCTTTTACCGGTTGGAACACTGTCGCTGTACCTACTGCAGAGGAACCGGGTATTGCATACACTGACGGACAGGCGGTCACGCTTGAGGCGGATGTCACCCTCTACGCCCAGTGGGAGATATCCGATTATACCATCACTTGGAAGCAGGATGACGGCAGCGTGATCGACACGACAACAGTTGCGCCCGGCGTGGTTCCGACGCATGCCGACCCGACCAAGCCTGCCGACGCGCAGTACACCTACACGTTCGCGGGCTGGACGCCTGAGGTCGTGGCTGCGGCCGGCAACGCTGAGTACACGGCCACGTACACTTCCACGGTGAACGAGTACACCATCACGTGGAAGATGGATAACGGCAGCGTGATCGATACGACACAGGTCGCCTATGGCACGATGCCGACGCATGACGATCCCACCAAGGCAAGCGATGGCCAGTACAATTACGTCTTCTCCGGCTGGAATCCCGCTTTGGCTTCGGTGACGGGTGAAGCGACCTACACCGCGACGTTCACCCAGACGGCCAGCACGTACACGGTGACGTGGAAGAACGCTGACGGCACCGTTCTTGAAACCGATGTCGATATGGCTTACGGCGCATTGCCCGTTTACAACGGCGCTGCGCCCACTAAGTCCGATGATGAACAGCATTACTACACGTTCTCCGGCTGGACGCCTGAAGTCGCTGAGATTATCGGCGATACGACCTATACGGCTGTTTTTGAACAGCATGACAAAGCCGTTCTGACATGGATGAACGATGACGGTACAGTTATCGCTACGGATTATGTGATTCCGGGCAATTACGCCGGGTTTGACGGTGCTGATCCGTCTAAGTCTGCAACCGAGGAGTACACCTATACCTTTGCGGGCTGGGCAGATCAGCCCGGAGGCGCGGCACACCCCGCTGAATACTATATCGTAGATAATTCCATGACGCTGTACGCTGTTTTCACACAGACCGATCGTTCTTACAACGGTCCTGTGTGGGAATGGATCAGCAACGACCAAGGCGAGTACGTCTCTGCGAAGGCGACCTTCACGGCGACCGACAGTCTTGAACCTGCAGAAGTCGTTCTGGTGGATTCCCAGATCGGGAAGACCACAACAGATCCCACATGTGAAATTGCGGGACAGACCGTGTATGATGCGGCCGTTACCTTTATGGGTGAGGAGTACACGGATATCAAGACGGTCGAGATTTCCGCGCTGGGTCATGCTTGGACGTACACCTACGAATGGGCGGCTAATTATTCAACCGCAACGGGCACGCGTGTATGCGCCAACGACAGCAGCCATACGGATACTGAAACGGTTGGGACCGTGGTATCCTCTGATGTCCCCGCAACGTGTGAGAAAGCCGGCGCAAAGACATATACGGCGACTTTCTCGATCGAGGGATTTGAACAGCAGACCAAAACAGTAGAAATCGCCGCGCTCGGCCATGTCGAGGTGATCGACGCGGCAGTTGCTGCAACGTGCACTGAGCCCGGCCTGACAGAAGGCAAACACTGCTCGCGCTGCAACGAAGTTCTGGTCGCACAGGAAGCCGTTCCCGCGCTGGGTCATGTCGAGGTGATCGACGCGGCAGTCACGGCAACATGCACCGAGCCCGGCCTGACAGAAGGCAAACACTGCTCGCGCTGCAACGAAGTCCTGATTGCACAGGAAGTCGTTCCCGCGCTCGGCCACAGCTTCGGCGAGTGGACCGTGACAACGGAGCCCACCTGCACAGAGGCTGGTGAAGAGACCCGCACCTGTTCCCGCTGCGGCGTGATTGAGACGCAACCCGTTGATGCTCTCGGCCATACGGAAGTAACGGATGCGGCGGTCACAGCAACATGCACCGAGACCGGCCTGACTGAAGGCAAACACTGCTCGCGCTGCAACGAAGTCCTGATTGCACAGGAAGTCGTTCCCGCGCTCGGCCACAGCTTCGGCGAGTGGGCTGTGACAACTGCACCTACCTGCACCGAAAAGGGTGAAGAGACCCACACTTGCTCCCGCTGTGACGTGACTGAAACCCGCGAAGTCGCGGCCCTCGGCCATGACCTGGTACATCACGATGCGAAGGCGGCGACCTGCACAGAGATCGGCTGGGGTGAGTATTACACCTGCTCGAGGTGCGATTACACAACATACGTAGAGATCCCGGCAACGGGCCATGCTTGGGGAGTTCCCGTCTGGACATGGGACGGTGTGACCACCGCGACCGCGAGGTTCACTTGCGGCAATGACCCGACGCACACGGAGACAGTCAATGCCGAAATCACCAGGACAGATGTGAACGGGGTGATCACTTATACCGCTTCCGTCACGTTAAATAACGAGACCTATACCGATACAAAGACCCAGACAGCCGTGGCGAAGATCGGCGACACGCTGTATCCGAGCCTCAAGGCGGCGGTGGAAGATGCCGAAGCTGGTGCCACTGTCGAATTGCTGGCGGACGATACGTCCCTGTCGGACGGCAGCGAACTTGTGATCAACAAGACGCTGACCATCACCGGCGCGGCTGACGAGCAGGGCAACCCGCTCTACACGATCTACGGCAAGAGCACGGTGACCGGACAGAATGATATCTTCATCACCGGCAGCGGCACGGTCACGCTGGGGAACCTGAAGATCAGGAACTTCGGCAACGACGCCGCGACGGACATCGGCCATGCGCCCATCTATGTTTCCACCAACTTCACCGGCACGGTGAACCTTGACAATGTGTACTTCTCTGACTTCAACCGCGGCGGCGTATTTCTCTACGGCGGCAGCTTCAACGTCACCGACTGTTACATCGACTGTGCCAACAGCCGCAGCGGCGCCTTCACCAAGGGTGTCGAGATCAAGGGAACTGCACACGGCACGATCAGCGACACGTTCATCTGCAATATGGAGCGCGCCTCTACGGACTACTCCAACGCCGGCATTGAGATCTACGGCAGCGGAGATATCACGGTCGAAGGCTGCACGATCGTTTCCGATGACGGCGAGCACAAGGCTGTGAAAGCGACTTACGGTGTCGTGGTCGGCGCAGTAGGCGCTCACGTTCCCGGCGAAGCTGAGCTGACAATCACCGATACGATGATCAGCAGCACAAACGGCGCTTTGAGTGTTGACGCAGCTGATTATCAGGTCACTCTCGACGGCGACAACAGCTTCGACAATTACATGGCGACCTGGAACGCGGGAAGTACTGTCATCGTCAACAGCGGCGACTACGCCGAAGATGTCTACGCCGACGATGGTTCGTTCATCATCCACGGCGGCGGCTTCATGAGCTTCGCGCCGGATACCGGCACAAACGGCCATATCGTCATCGACGGCGGTACCTTTGATGCAGAAGTGGCCGAGGCGTACTGCGCCGAGGGCTATATCCCGAAGGACAACGGCAACGAGACCTACACGGTCGAGCCCGGCTGGTACGTGACTTTCCTGAATGAGGACGGCACGGAGTTGCTGCGCATCGCGGTCGCCGAAGGTGAGATGCCGATCTACACGGGCGAGACGCCTGTGAAGGACACTGATGAGAGTGGCGTCTACACCTTCACAGGCTGGACGCCAGAGATCACAAGCGTCACGGGCGATGCAGAGTACACAGCGGTATATGCTTTGGCAGCGTATGTTGCCAAGGTCGGCAATCAGATGTACACCAGCCTGGAAGCAGCCATCGAGAATGCTGAGGATGGTGACACTGTCGAACTGCTGGCGAACGCGACCGCTGAGCGCATCATGATCAGCAAGAGCCTGACGCTCGACCTGGGCGGCAAGACCTTCACGGGCCGAATGACCATAGACAACGGCGATGTCACAGTTGAAAACGGCACAGTCAACGGACGCTTTGACACGTACGACACTGCTGTCGTGACCCTGGCGGCCGACGCTGTGGTCAACGGTCAGGCGGTTGTCTGGGGCGATGGCACGTTCGGTGAATCCGGCTGCAAGACGCCGACGCTGAACGTATACGGTACGATTACGAACACGGGCGACAGTGCCATCACGACCAACGGCACGGATAAGTCCGGAGCAAACATCAATATCTACAACGGCGCGACCGTTATCTCTGAGGATGAGACCGGTATCTATCTGCCCTCCGGCAATCTGACCGTGAGCGGCGGCGCGATCACCGGCACGACTGCGGTCTACGTCAAGTCCGGCAGCCTGACTGTCAACGGCGGCACGCTGACGGGCACGGGCGCAGACGGCGGATACACCTATAACGGAAACGGCTGCAACGCCACGGGCGACGCGCTGGTCATCGACAACTGCGGCTATCCCGGCGGGGCGCCGGCTGTCAGCGTGACAGGCGGCACGTTCATCAGCACGAATGCCGATCCGGTCGGCAGCTATGCCTACGGCGGGAATGAACCGATCGAAGGCTTCGTCACCGGCGGCGAGTTCTCCGCGATCCTTGCGGATGAGCTCTGCGCGGATGGGTATGACTGTGAGACAACGCCCAACGAGGACGGCCTCTATGTGGTCGCGCCGCATGTCCACGAGGAGGCCGAGCCTGTTGAGGAGAACCGCATCGAGGCGACGTGCACCGAGACCGGCAGCTATGACGAGGTCATCTACTGCGCGACCTGCGGTGAAGAACTGAGCCGCGAGACAAAGATTATTGAAAAGCTGGCCCATACGCCCGGCGAGGTCGTGATTGAGAACGAAGTCCCGGCCACTTGCGAGGCAGCAGGCAGCTATGACGAGGTCATCTACTGCACGGTCTGCAGCGAAGAACTGAGCCGCGAGACGAAGACCGTCGCAGCACTCGGCCATGACTGGGGCGAGTGGGAAATCACCACAGAACCCACCTGCACCGTGTCTGGCGTCGAGACCCGCGTCTGCAAGAATGATGAGACGCACACGGAGACCCGCAGCTTGGATGCTCTGGACCACACCGAAGGCGAGACTATCATTGAAAATGAAGTCCCGGCCACCTGCGAGGCGGCAGGCAGCTATGACGAGGTCGTGTACTGCACGGTCTGCGGCGAAGAACTGAGCCGTGAGACGAAGACCATCGAAAAGCTGGCTCACATCCCCGGCGAGCCTGTGGTTGAAAATGAAGTCCCGGCCACCTGCGAGGCGGATGGCAGCTACGACGAGGTCGTGTACTGCACGGTCTGCGGCGAAGAACTGAGCCGTGAGACGAAGACCATCGAAAAGCTGGCTCACACCCCCGGCGAGCCTGTGGTTGAGAACGAAGTCCCGGCCACCTGCGAGACCGAAGGCAGCTACGACGAGGTCATCTACTGCACGGTCTGCGGCGAAGCGATCAGCCGCGAGACAAAGACAGTTGCCGCTCTCGGCCATGACTGGGGCGAGTGGGAAGTCACTACCGAACCCACCTGCACCGTGTCTGGCGTCGAGACCCGCGTCTGCAAGAATGATGAAACGCACACGGAGACCCGCAGCTTGGACGCTCTGGGCCACACCGAGGGTGAGGTCGTGATTGAAAATGAAGTCGCGGC
>Ga0307455_100050_pt1 | contig 10993 bp, 6 predicted proteins | sample GoafecBaGen6Rep2_FD_203830 | JGI IMG/M metagenome (GOLD analysis project Ga0307455, IMG submission 203830) | Metatranscriptome of enriched fungal communities from goat fecal pellet, Isla Vista, California, United States - Bagasse, Gen6, Rep 2... ... | reverse complement strand
CTTAGTCATTGTCAGACTTACTCTGTCCTTAGATTCTCTGTTGGGTTGGCACGAGAGGCCTGCCACACCAAGTAGGCAGACACCAGCAACACCAAGCAGAGGATGGCAAAGGTGCATCCACCAAAGAGCCAAGCGGTGAGAGCTATCTTCACCTCAAACAGTTGCAGCACCTGGCGACTCACCAACCAAGACAGCAGCAAGCCTATCAGCATGGCAGGTACGGCTATCAGCAGCAAGTCGCGCTGGAAGATGCGCTGCACATCCATCACAGTTGCTCCCACAATCTTGCGGATGGCTATCTCGCTCTTTCTGCGGTTCACCTCATCCATTAGGTAGGCTATCAGTCCTATCATGGCTATGATGAAGATACTCAAACCAGCCAGCAGCACGGCATTGCGCACATGCTTGAAGCCCTCGTAGTTATTGCCCACCAGCATACGCATTGGCATCACCGTCACCTGCTCTGTGGTCATGGTTTGGTTCACAATCTGCTGCACACCATTCACCGCCTCATCTCTGAAGTCGTGCAATCGTACATAGAGGCGCAGGATAAAAGGATGGCCCACAGAACCATAGTACATCACCGACGGGCGATGATCGGTGCCATCCACAAACGAACCTAACTTCAGGTCTTCATATACTCCCACAATGGTGGTGGGTGCCTTCTCATGCGAAGTGATGAACACCTGCTTGCCGATGCCTGAGCCTTCCCAGCCAGCTATTTCCCGCATGCGTTCCACAAAGCTACGGCTCACCATGATCTCGGTCTGTATGCTGTCGTTCAAGCCCGGTGTGAATGACTTACCTTCTATAATGGGTATGCCCATCACCTCAAAGAAGTCATCGCCTACCTCAAACAAATTGGCAATGTTCATATAGGCCTCATTCGTCTCAAGATTGATCACATTGTCGCCACTGGCACTGTTTTCCAATGACTGATAAGCCCAAGACACGCCAGCCACCCGTGGGTCTCGCTTCAACTCCTGCACAGTGCGTTCCGCCTCATTGGCAGGTATGCCACGCAAAGAAATGGCAAGGGTGTTCTGGTAGTCAAAGCCTAAGTTGTAGTTGGTCATCTTGTTGTATTGCAATCCCAACACCACTAACACATTCACAAAGAATGCTGCCAAAAGGAACTGTGCAAACAGCAAGCCCAACTTCCAATGACGCTTGTTCTCGGTATAGCGACGATAGGCGTAGGTTACAGGAATCTTGGTATAGAGATAGCCTGGCATCATGCCACAAACGATTGTCACTACTATCGTTATCAACACACAGACAATAATGGTGGAAGTAGGAAACAGGCTCTTCAACGAGTGGGCGATATTCTCTTGGATGAAGTCCTGCAGCCCCAGCATAATCAGTATGGCTATCGGCAGGCTGATGCATACCACATGCAAGAACGACTCGCTGAGAATCATCTTGTAGATATCCTTGCCGTCAGCCCCATAGCAACGATAGGTGGCAATGCTCTTGGCACGGTTCACCATGGATGATACCACCAACAGGATATAGTTCAGGATAGACACTGCCAGCATGATGATGCCAAATGCCAAGAACACATAGTTCATCACACGGTTGTAGTCGGATTCCGTGAGGATGAGGTTCCTGACGGGTTTCAGGCTCAACGCATATTCGATGCCAGCCTGCTTCAGCTGCTCGCCCATGTGGTCTTCCACCATCTGGTCAATGCGCCCCTGCAAAGCCTCTGGCTTTACACCTGGAGCCAGACGGACATAACTTCTGTAGCGGTCGTTGCCCAGCCAGTTGTTGGCACTGTCAAAGTTACCGCCCTGCAACAGCTTGTAGGTAGGCAGTGAGAGCAGGATGTCCATCTGGGGCAGATGGGTATTCTCAGGAAAGGCTTCGAATACGCCCACCACTTGGAAATGGACTGCCTCATTCGCCTTATACCTCACCGTCTTGCCAATGATATCAGTACCCACGGTTTTCAAGAGTTTGTCGGAGATATACGCCTGATACACCTCATTCAGTCCTTTATGTGGGTCCTCGCCAAACAGTATCTTGCGGGGGAACACATCGAAAAACGACGAGTCTGTCATAAGGATATTACCTTTGAAGGACAGGTTGTCTTCTGTCAGGAAGGTTTCATCGTCGCCGCTCAACCAGGTGTAACGTGTAGCTGCCTCCACCTCGGGGCACACGTTCTTGATGCCTGGGGCAATGGCTCCTGCCGTCTGGTTAAACTCCTTGGGATCTCCCTCTTGCATCTGATAGATGGCTTCCACCCGATAGGTATCATCCAGGCGAGGGATGTAGTTATCGTAGCTTCGCTCAAAGATGACTTCGGCTATCATCAGCAATCCCAACGCCAAACCGATGCTCAGACAGATGATCTTCACCACATTGGCCTGCCCTTTCCTGAATAAAGAGTTGATTGCTTGTTTCATATTTTCAATTGAAAATTATAATCCTTCTGCTGTACTAACCACTTGTCCGTCGAACAGGTTGATGACGCGTCCTGCGAAACCTGCATCACGCTGGCTGTGTGTCACCATCACAATGGTAGTGCCCTCCTTGTTCAGTTCGGTGAGCAGCTGCATCACCTCAAGGCCATTCTTGGAGTCAAGGTTACCCGTAGGCTCATCGGCCAGGATAATCTTAGGCTCACAAACTACGGCTCTTGCTATTGCCACACGCTGCTGCTGACCACCGCTGAGCTGCTGCGGATAGTGCTTGGCACGATGGCTGATGGCCATGCGCTTCAATATTTCATTTACCTTGCGTTTGCGTTCATCTGCCGGAATGCCTAAGTAGGTCAGTGGCAGTTCCACGTTCTCGAATACATTCAGCTCGTCAATCAGGTTAAAGCTTTGGAACACGAAGCCGATATTGCCTTTGCGCACCTTCGTGCGGTCTTTCTCCTTGAGGTGCCCCACTTCCTGGTTGCCCAAGTAATAGTCGCCTGATGTGGGGTTGTCTAATAGTCCCATGATGTTCAGCAAGGTTGACTTGCCGCAACCTGACGGGCCCATAATAGCCACAAACTCCTTGTCAGCCACTTCCAAATTTACATTGTTCAATGCAATGGTCTCTACTTCTGTTGTCGTGAACTTCTTCACTAAGTTTTCAATCTTGATCATATCGTTTTTGTTTTTAAGTTTATTATTCAAGTAATTGTTTTAATTATCAATTATCCATTATCAATTATCCATTATCAATTATCAATTATCAATTATCAATTATCAATTATCAATTATCTTACTCCGTCTTCAGGTTATTCACTGGATTCTCCTCCGTAGCCTGCTTGCTGATTACAAACACAGAGAGGAGGGAAACCAATGCCACAATGGCAAAGCCTGCTAATGGAGTCCACCAAGGCATGGAGAAGCCCTCGATGGGCAGGATGTCCTGTATCTTCTTTACCCCAATCCATATCAGCGGAATGGCAATCACCAAACTTGCCAGCAGGCTCAGCCCAGAGAAACGTATCAGGTGCAGCATCTCACTGCGGTTAGTAGAGCCGAACACCTTACGGATGGCTATGTCACGCTTTCGCTGGGCAATATAATAGATGCTCATGGCAGTCAGACCTAGGATAGAAATCACCAAGGCAGCGAAGGTGAACACGCTCACTAACTGACTGGTCTGGCTGATGCCCTCATACTGCTCACGCATCATGTCTTCATACCACTGGGAGTCAAAAGACACATCCCCTGCCAGCTGAGCATAGATTTTATCTACCTCCTGCTTCTGTCTGGCCTTGTCACCACCCGGATAGAAGCGTATGCTCACATTCCACGGGGCAAACCTGCCCGTCATCTGCTCCAGCGGGTCAATCTGCATCAGCAGCGGCCTCTCGTGCTCCCTCTCCAGGGAGAATGGCGTGAAGTGGCTGAACTGACCCGCTATGTTGAAGCTGTAGCTCCGGGGGCTGATTACCTTGTCCTCTATGCCCATACTGCGTAGCTTCAGCATCGTGCTGTCGCTCACCAGGTAGTCGGGGTCGTCAGAGGGCGTGAGGTGTCGGTCTTCCAGAATGCTGATGTCATACACCCTCAGGAAGGCGCTATCCACCCTGAATATCTGGAAGCTCATGCTCTCCTCGCCGCCCGTGCGGTGGTTCTGCACACTCATGGTGTTGTTGTTGCCGCCTTCTATGGGTACGCCTTGCGAGCAGCTCACCTCCATCACATAGGGCAGTTGCCTCACCTCATTGCAGAAAGTGGCATACTTACCGTCCTCCAGCACGGCATCCAGTACCAGGATGTCCTGCTGATGGTAGCCCAACGGCTTGTTCAGGGCATAGTGCATCAACGCCACCATCGTCAGGGCACAGGTAAGCAGACCCACCGTCATGCCGCTCTGGAAGATATTGAGCAGTCTCAGCCACAGAGCCTTGGTCTTGCGGCGGAAGGTACCCTTCACCACGTCCAGCGGATGGTAGCGGCTCAGGATGGTGGCAGGGAAGAAGCCAGCCACGTATGCCAAGGCACATACACCAGCCAGATATATTAGTACGGTGTAGACATTGAGGTCGCCTATCAAGTCGAAAGATGTTTGGAATAAGTCGGAAGCATATGGTTCCAGCGCCTTTGCCAGCAAGAATCCCAACAGGAAAGCTATCAGCGTCATAAAGAACGACTCGCCTATCATGCGCCAGAAGATATCCCGTTTGTTGCTGCCCAACAGACGACGCGTCGCCATTTCCTTGGCACGATAACTGGTTTGCGCTACCGCCATGCTGATATAATTGAATACCGCCATAAGGAGTATAAGGATGCCCACCACGATATAGACAATCACCAGCGTCATGTTGTACTGGTTGAAGCCCTGCGTGTCGCCTGTCTCGCTGAAGTAAAAGTCGCGCATGGGGATGAAGCGCACCTCCTTCACCGCCTCGTCACGGTATATCCAGAAGCAGGTCTTGAAGTATGCCTTGATTTCCTCCGCCTTGCTGTTCATGTCAACGCCTACCGGGGTCTTCACGAACAGCTCCGTGCCAGCAGCGTTGTTCATGTAGTCAGTCTCGATGGCAGACGATATATTATAGTACTTCATATTCTCGAAGGGGAAAATCACCTCCACGTCCTCGGGAAAGATGGAGTTGTTGAAGTCGCTGATCACCGCCGCCACCGTATAGGTCTGGTTGTCCCACTGCTGCATGTTGAGGGTCTTGCCCACAGCATGTTCCGTGCCAAACAGACGGTTGGCGCCTCTTTTGGTAACCACCACCTCAGTAGGTGTCAGCATGGCATCCTTGGAGCCTTCCACCACAGGATAACCGAAGAAGTTGAGCATGTTCTTCTTAGCGATAAACGCCCTGATGCTTACGTTCTGGTTATTGACCCTCGCAGAGGTTTCAACAAGGCTCACTGCTGTCCAATCCTCAATCTCCGGGTACCGGCTTTCCAGATGGGTACCCACGTTGTAGTGCGCCCCGGCCCAGCGTTCGTTGGCAAACAGGCTGATGCGGTCAGCGTCCGCCACATTGCTGTCAACGGTGAGCTGGCGCGTCACCATGTTGCTGATGAGCAGGACGAACATCAGACTGATGCTCAGTCCTGCCACATTCACCAAAGTAAAGAGTTTGTTTCTATTCAAAAAAGTCAAATATGTCTTCATAGTTATTCCGTCTTTATGGAGTTTACAGGGTTCTCGCTGGCGTTCTTCCAGCTCTGGTAGGTAACCGTCAGCATAGTGATGAGGGCTATTAACAGGAAGGACACCAGGAAGAGCAGCGGACTGATGGTGGTCTTCACGGCAAAGCCTTCTAACCAATGCTTACCTAAAAGATAGCCTATAGGGGCAGCCACCACAAAGCAGCCCAACAATATATACAGGTATCGCTTGTTGAACATCTGCAGGATTTCAGCAGTAGAACTGCCAAACACCTTGCGGATGCCTATCTCCTTGCGTCTGTACTCGCTCTCAAACATCGTGAGTCCGAACACGCCGATGATACTGATGAGGATAGCCAGCAGCGAGAAGAGCAGTATCTGCTTGGTGAAGAGGGATTCTTGCTGATAGGCATTCTCCAATGCCTCGTCCATATAACGTAGCCCGCTGATGTCAAGAGGGGAGCCTTTCTCAAACTTATTGACTGCTGCCATCACTTTCTGCTTCGCCTCTTGCTTATCCACGCCTTTTGACACACGCACCATCAGGTGGTTGCGCCATGAACCGCCCACCCAAAACACTTTATCAGCAGGGCTTGGCACAAAAAAGGCGATAGGCAGCTCAGAGTCATCCACACGAAGGGTGGAATACTTGATATCCTTGAAGAAACCCACTACAGGGAATCCACCATCTGCTTCAGGCTGGTCCACAGCCAGCCAAGGGTATTTCTTTTTGGCAGATTCATTGAACACATACACATCACCGTCACTTTCCTTGAAGCCTCTACCCTCGGTAATCTCTATACCCATCACATCCAAGAACCGCCAGTCCACAAAGATGCAGGTAAAGTTCATGTGCTTGTCACCTTCTCCCCTGCCCCACACCTGATAACGGTCTCCACTGCCAAGTATATACTGTGCCAAGCTGGCTCCTTCCACTCCTGGTATGGTACGCAGTTCCGCATTGATGGCATCTATCTGTTCCCGTGTATCAGGAGCAGTTCCTACCACCAACACCTCATCTTTGTCGAAACCATAATCGGTATGGTAAATGAGATAACTCTGCAGATACATGATGCCCACGCCAATCACCAGCATGAATGACACCACGAACTGCAAGCAGATAAGCACGCTTCGTAACACCCTGCCCTTTGGCGACAAGCCAAACGAGCCTTTCAGCACCAAAGCCGGAGGAAATGAAGTAACGTAATAGGACGGATAGGCACCAGCCAAAATGCCCACTCCGATGCTCAATGCTAACGTGATGGCTATCAGTACTGGATGGTCTTGCAACAAGATGCTTGCCTGCACCAGTTCCTGCAAGCCAAAGTCGCGTGCCAGATACACAATCACCAATGCCACCATAAAGGCTATCAGACTGATGATGACAGCCTCTACAAGCAAGCTGGCTCTCAGTTTAGCTGCCGTTGCTCCCAATACTTTCTGGGTATTGATGCTGCGGATGCGCATCGGGGTTTCTGCCAGCGTGAAGTTCATGAAGTTCACTGCAGCAATCACCACTATCAGCAGTGAGAAGCAAATCAGCAGATAGACAGAGCTTCTGCCCGGGGCAGACTTGTCCAGGTCTTTGGAGAAATGGGCATCTGCCACATTGGTAAAGATTACTTGCAAGGCATCTTCCTCTTCCTGGGTTGTCAGGTTGTACTTTTCCTTACAGATGTCTATTAACATCTTGCGCAAGGTTTCCTGCACAGTCGGCAGGTTCTTGGCATCATCCACCCGGATATAGGCATCATAATTCCAATTGTTGTAGTTGCCTTCGTTGGAATTAATGCCAATAAAGCAAGCCCCATGCAGGAAGTTGTTGTCGGGATAATCCTCTATCACAGCACAGACATTGGCGTAGGCATCGTCCTCCCACTTGTATTTCATGGTCTGCCCCACCACATCTACGGTGCCGAACATACGCATGGCCTCAGAGCGGGGCAACACAATGATGCCACCATTATTACTTTTACTCAAACCCTCCACATCACCGGCAATGACCGTCGGCTTGAACACGCTGAGGAAGTCATGGATGCCATATACCAGATTCAGCGAGAACTCCTGTCCGTCCACGATATATTGGTCGAAGTTAGTCCATCCCTGCATGACGTTATACCCGGTAATGTGAGGCGATGCAGCCGCCAGACGCTCCACTACAGGACGAGGCAGTGTGGCGCCATAGTCTTCTTCCTCAGCACCGAGGTACCAAGTCATGCGGAACAGGTTCTCGTGCTCTGTAAAGCTCTTGTTGTAGCTCAGGTCGTAGTTCACCTGCGTCATGATGACGAAGAACGAAGCGAATGCCAAGCTCAGTCCTAACAGGTTTAGTAGGTTTGCCGTAACAAACTTCTTGAAAATAGAAGTAAAGTTTCTAACTATTGTCTTCATAGTTTATTGGTCTTTCCATTCGATAATCTTATCCTTGTCCTCGTTGGTAACCACCTGTGCTGTGCGCTTCACCTTGGTGCCATCCTTTGCCACTACATAGTATTCAACAGTGGCTGAATAGCGCACTTCGCCATTTTCTTTGTAGTCATTGCTATTATACTTGGTGCCAAACTCCACCGTTTCGCCATTAGTCAGCTGAGAAGCGACATAGTTCACCACTGCTTCCTGCAAGTTCTTTTGCTCTCTGTTGCCATGTCCTGGCAAGTTGATGTGTCCAGCTTGTGCATATAACAACAGCAATGCCACTACGATAATGCCTATAGCCTTGATAATCTTATTCTTTTCCATATTGTTTTTTAATTTAGTACCAACACTTCATTATCCTTAAAGCCCTCGTAGCCGCTCACGATGACACGCTCACCTCGCTCCAAGCCTTCCAGCACTTCGTAGTACTGCGGGTTCTGGCGTCCGATGCGGATGGTGCGGCGATAAGCCTTCTTGCCATCCTTATCCACAACGAAGATCCAGTTGCCACCAGTGACCTGGAAGAAAGTGCCTTTAGGAATCAGCACACTCTCAGTAGGCTCACCCAGCTGCAGGTCGATGTAGTAGGTCTGTCCGCTGCGGATATTGTCAGGACGCTCACCTGTGAACACAAAGTCGGTACGGAACCTGCCTTCGCGCACTTCAGGATACACCTTGCGCACCTTTAATCCAAAAGACGTATTTTGACGCTGAAAAGTTGCAGGCAAGCCATTAATTACTCTATCAATATAATGCTCATCCACCTGTGCCTCCACCTTGAAGTCACTCAAATCGTTGATTTGTCCCACCATCTGACCGGCACTGATGTTCTGTCCTAACTCTGCATCCAACAGGCCCAACTCACCACTGATGGTAGCACGCACCTCCAACTTGTTCTTGCGCTCACGAATCATCGCCACGTTCTGCCGCATATTTTGAAGGTTGTCCTCCATCTGGTCCATCTGTACGGTGCGGTAGATACTGTCCTGCTCCAAACGCTGAGACACCAAGTTGTGCTTACGCTGTGCCAACTCGAAGTCCTCTTTGGCCTGCATATACTCTTCCTTGCTCACTAGCTTCTCCTGATACAGGCGTTCCATCTGCTTGTAGGTACGCTGCTTGCGCTGGGTGTCAATATCGAGGGTAGCCTTCTCCGTCTCATTAGTCAGCTTGTCTTGCTGCATCGCCACCTGGGTATTGCGCAAGAGGTTCTGCTTCTCAGCCAGTTCACTCTCAGCGTTGAGAATGGAGAGGTCGAGGTTGGAGTTGGCGAGGCGCAGGATAACATCACCCTTCTTCACCTGGGCACCTTCCTCCACCACTTTCTCCATCACGATGCCGCCTTCCTCTGGGCTTATCTGCACGATGCTGATGGGCTGCACGCGTCCATTCAGGCGGATATAGTCGTTAAACTCTCCGTAAGTTACATCTGCGATATTAATTGATTTGCTATCCACACGCATGGTAGCTGCATGATTGCCGAAGATGACCCAAGCCAGCAGCAGGATGATTACGCTTCCTCCTGCAATATAAGGCAGGTGCTTCTTCTGAATGCCTTTTTTCTTTTCTAATTGTATGTCCATATTCTAATTGATAATTGACAATTGATAATTGAGAATTGATAATTGATAATTGAAATATAACTTATTCTTTTATGATGCCTTCGCCTTGGTAGTAGTCCACCAGTCGGCACTTCAGGTAATAAGTGAGCTTGCTCTGCAAAAGGCTTGCCTGACTCTCCAACCAAGTGGCGGCATTGTTCTGCACATCGAGCGACGTCATCAAACCTTCCTCATACTTGCGCTTCGTCACCTGATAGGCCAACTTGTCTGATGCTACTTTCTTCTCCATCTGGATGCTCTCTTTCAAGTAGCCCTCACGATCCATCACCGCCTGCTCTACCAACTTACGCAGCTCCAATTTCTGCTCTTCGTACTGCTCTTGTGCTATTCGATAGCTGTTGCGAGCCTTGCGCAAACCTGTCAGGCTTCTAAACTGGCTGAATATCGGCACACTGAGCGAAACACCTACATACGATCCGAAGTTGTCTTTAAACTGCTTGCTAAATGAGGGGTAATCGCTGTGCAACTGCTTGTAGTAAGAGGTGCTGAGCCCTGCAAACAGACTGATGCTGGGCAGCAGATCGCCCCAAGCCATGTGGCTCTGCATCTTCTGTGCCTGTGCATTGAGCAGGCTTTTCCGCAAAGTAGGATTCACTGCCAGTGCCTGGTTTACTACCAGTTCCTTGTCAATCAACTCTAAGCTTGCCTGCTCCATTACAGGACTATCTAACAAAATGGAATCGAGCAACAGCTCGTCTTCCATCGGATAGTTCATCTTCTGCTTCAACTCCAGCACCGCCGTTTCATAGAGGTGCTGCTGGTGGGTATAGTTATAAGCATCAGTGGCTTGTTGGGCCTCCATCTGTGCCACATCCGCCATACCCTTGATGCCCAATTCCTCTTGCAGGCGCGTCTTATATAATATAGAGTCGCTCTCTGCCAGTTTCTGCTTTGCCATGCGTGTGGTACCCATACAGTAAAGCGCTTGGATATATGCCTGGAAGGTATCCAGTGCCGTATTATCCTGCGCTTCCTGCAGGGCAGCCTTACCCATCTTCAAGTTGGCTTGCGCCTTGCGCACCTGGTTTACCAGACTACCCCCACGGAAGATGGGCATCGTGGCCTCAATGAAATAGTTATTATGAAAGGTAGAGATATTGTCATATACGTTGGTCTCAGGGTCAATGCCTCGACCAAAGCTGTAACGGGCACTTACCCCGCCATCCACCATCGGCATGAAACTGCCGATGGCACTGAGCTTGTCCATCGCACCATTCTTCACCTCCCACTCTTTCTGCTGCACCTGATGGTTGTTGGCAACGGCGTAAGCCATACATTGGTCAACTGTCCAGACTTCTTGTCCAATTGATAGTTGAGAATTGCCTATCAACAATGACAGTAAGCCTATTGCTTTTATGTTTATCTTCTTCATCG
>Ga0307455_100048_pt1 | contig 11025 bp, 1 predicted proteins | sample GoafecBaGen6Rep2_FD_203830 | JGI IMG/M metagenome (GOLD analysis project Ga0307455, IMG submission 203830) | Metatranscriptome of enriched fungal communities from goat fecal pellet, Isla Vista, California, United States - Bagasse, Gen6, Rep 2... ... | reverse complement strand
TTTTGTTATTTTTTAACAAAAAAGTTAATGTTTATTAACAAAATAATGTATATTTGTTTGATAAAGTGAAAACACAAATGGAAATTTTGTCTGTTTGTAAGAATATCAAAAATTTATATAGTGTATTAGAAGTAGATAAATGCGTTTAGGGTATGAAAAACATTATACTAAATAGTAAAAATATTATAAGCCGAATATCAAGACGGTCATCTTCAGTTGTGAAGGCTGTCGTGACTTCCGCATTAGTATTGGGAAGTTGGGTCAGTGCACAGGCTCAGGTCATCACATCCGATATCCAGTCTGCGTGTCCTGGTGAAGCAATAGAATTCACACAGGTTGGATTTAATGCCGCTGCTATTGATTGGGAAAGATATGATGGAACCAAATGGGTTAAAGAAGATCAGATTAAAGCTACATCCCATTTTGTGATTGAGATGGGTAATACTGCTATGACTATTCGTGCAAAAGCAGGATCTCAAGTTTCTAATGAAATTACGATTAGCAGAAGTTCCGATTGTAAGAATTCTTGTATACAGAGTTCTACTGGTGATTTTATTACAGGAACTGACTTTGATAGAAAAGATCCATCGCAAACAACTCCAGCGATACCAGATGGAATAGAGTCTTATTTTTCTGATTATGGTGTAGTTTTTTCTCGAAGGACTGATCATAGTTATTATGTGACCAATGATTTGGGAAGTACTTTTGGTGGACAGTATCCTATCTTGGATAATGGAAAGAAGGAAAATTCATACTATGTTTTTTCAAGTAATCCTGCTTCAAGTAGTCCTTTCGAATATAGATATCCATGTAAAAATTTTCATGATCAGAATTATCGTCTCGTAATGAGAATGTATGTGATGAAGAAACCTAATTGTGGCGCTACGAATGCTCAGATCAAATTGGAAACTGGACATGGAAACCAGACTTTGGATAGAGCTATTATGAAAATCTATGATAACAACAATCAGCTTATAAGAAAAGATGAGGTTATTAAGACGTTTGGATCTGTAAAACTGGGTATTGATAATAAATATGCTGGTCAATTATTAAGAATTGATTTTACTTTCTATGGATATTTCCCAGGAAAGTATCCTGATAATAAATATGATGATGTAGCTGGAACATACAATGGATTGGTTTACTATACAATGAAACCTCTTTTCCAGCAATTTGATGAGTGTTATACTGTTGCGATAGACTATTTGTCTGCAGAGGTGGAGAATGTATGTCTGTCTCCACAGATGGTTTGTGCTGGAACAGATGCCACCACTATCGCTCATGCTACGGGTTTTGATAGTGAAGCTTCTTATAAATGGGAAATCCAAGATGAGAAAGGAAAGTGGGTTTCTTTACAAATGGGAGCTTTTGATGGTCAGGGAGATGAATACAGACAAGCTGTGGTCCCTGTCACAAGATCTGGTAAAATTTATGGTCGTGTGATTGTCAAATCAAAAGGTTTTACGGCTGATGGTGGAACAGTTGATGTTCAGAGGACCAAGGAATTCACTGTTACTGGTAAGGATTGTGATCCTATTTATCCAGACAAAATTGATGGTCCAAACTTGATTTGTACTCCAAACACTACAAGTGTTTATACAGTTTCTCCAGTTGATGAAGATCCAGAGATTTTTTATCGTTGGACATTGAAGACTCCTGGTGGAAAAATCATTGAGAGTAGCACTGTTTATCAAGGTGAATCTGAAGGTATGCAGTCTGTGAATATAAAAGGTTCTTCTGTAAGATTGATTTTGCCTGCTATGTCAGAGCATGGAGATTACACTTTGTCTGTACAGACGATTCAGAGAATTTATGATGTAGAGGGATATTATACAGATGTTCCTAAAGGAAATCCGGTTACTAAAAAGATTAATGTTCACAACACACCTACTTTAAAGCTGAGCTTGCAGTCTGACATTTTTGCTCCTGGCACAGCTGAAGACGATAAAATACTTTGCCCTGCTGATATCACAAACAAGATTTATGCAAATGTAGATGTCACAAATAAGGAGGATAGTCATAGGTATGTTTATACTTGGACTGGAGCAACAGCTGCTACTAAATCATCTTCTACAGCGGAGGTGGTCTGGAATCGTTCTGCTATTTGTGCTGGAACCGAGAATTCACATGTGGTATCGGTTACAGCAGAGCTTGATGGAGTAGGTTGTCCTGCACCAATCTCGCAGACATATAAGTTTGAGAAACCGGCTGATCCTACTATTGATTGTAGTAAAATAAATGGTACGACATATTCGCTAGGTGAAAAAGAGAAGACAATGACTATTGATTTGCCTTTGCCAACTTATACAGCAAGTTGTGATCCGGATCCGAAGATGACAATAGATGTTGTTGTAAAGGATCTTGATGGAACAGTGTGTAAAGGTACAAATCAGTCTCGCACTATTGAGTTTTCAATGTCACAGGCTTCTACTATAAACAAGAAGGTTGTTGTCCCTGCAGGAACTGTCGAATTGACGTATTCAATTACAGATGGTTGTGGTAAGACAAAGTCATGTGATGCGGTCATCACTATCGAGGATGTTACTCCTCCGAATATCAATTGTGATTTGATCAAGAATCACATTGCTCATTTGAAAAACCAAAATGGTTGTGTGGCTGTACCTGGTTATTTCCCAACGGAATTGCCTAATCTTTCTGCTCCTAGATTGCAGGATTTGAATGGTGTGGACGGAACTATTACAGGAGAGTATTTAGGAAGACGTGAGGTGGAGGACCGACCTTCGGAGATCCCTTCTATTTTCAATAAGAAGAAAGATCTTAATGATCCATATAATAAGGGAGTCACTTGGATCCTTTGGGCATTTTCTGATAAGTCTGGCAATACTAAATATTGTTTGCAGCAAATCACAGTGATTGACGACAAGTCTCCAAATGTTACATGTCCAAATGTTAATCTCGGATCTATTGATGTTGATACTTTGACTTGTAACTTGAAGCCATCAACTGTCATCGCTAAATTAAAAGAGGTTGCAAAATTGCCTTACGGATTTGATGAATGTTCTTCTACTCCAACAGATAGTCTTGAACCAACTCTTTATTTTCGTATTCCGAAAGATGGTGATGATTTGCATGAGATAACAGAGAGCATGATGGATGACCCTATCTTTGAGACTGGAATCAAGTATGAGATGGTATGGGTGTTCAAAAAGAACCCAGGATCTTATGTTGATACGAGTGTGACAGTGGAGTGTGCGGTTCCATTTATGGCAGAAGACCAGGATGCTCCTGAGTTTGATTGTTCTACATTGACAGATATAATGGTTTATCCGAACTGGATTGTCAATGGAGGAGATATGACCTACGACACTTATGCTTCGGGTACAGGTCAAAATGGAGTTACAGCAGGAAAAACATATACTCTTGAAGAATATTTTGTAGATGGAAGTTTGTCTATGCATGATGATGTAAAGGATATATGTGGTGGTAATGTGACTGTAGATGTCACGATTACAGCTCCTGATGGAAAAACGACGACGAAAATTAAAAATATAGAAGAATTTAAGAAATTTAGGTTTGAAGGTGATCCAGCAGGAAAAGATCCTCGTTCATACACGATTACATACAAATTTACTGATGCAAGATTCAACTCAAAGACATGTGAGCATGTAGTGACAGTTGTGCGTAACGCTCCACCAATTCCTACTTGTCCATCTACACCTTTGACTATTTATACTGATGATGATTGCAAAGCTATATATAACGTGACGTTGGATGAGATCCCTACCGCAAGTGTAAGATATTATTATGAAAAAAGGTACGGATCGTGTGAAAATGATAATTGTAATAGTAAGCCTGTAACTAAAAAAGCAGGACCAGGATTCGGTTTGCCAGGAGTGCCAGGTGGTGGACCTGCTGGCCAGACTGATATTGAATTTACAAGTTTTACAAGAAGTTCATCATCGTCTGGATTTAGAGATACTACTGTTTATCCGGATTCGGTACGACTATATTCAGCGGATGGAATCGTGACAACTGTGGTTAATCCTTTGAATGCAGCAGAAGACAAGGTTGTAACTAAAGCAGTTTCATTCCGTATTTTTGGACCTGATGGCTCATTGAAATGTTTTTGTGCTGAAAATCTCGTTTATGGAGAAGCCACAGCTAAGTTGACAAACTTTAAGACAGTACCGTCTATTCTCAAAAATTATAATTTGCCTGTAGGAAAAAACACTTATGTTTGGTATTTCTCTAATACTTCAGATAAGAATGATCCTGCTTCAAAGGTATTGGTTGACAGTTGTGTCGTTGAGATAGAGGTAAAGGATAATATAGCACCTACATTGGTATGTGGACCGTGGGAAGGAAAAACTACTTTCTATGCAGACCAGTCATGTGAGTTGAGTCAGGCTGATGTCAATGTGAAAATACCAAGTGTCAGTGATTTGAAGGCAAAAGATAATTGTACCGCTACTGACGATTTGAAACTATCATGGGTACGTACTTTTAAATCAAAAAAATCAACAGATTTGACAGCTCCTTATAAAGTAGGAGTTACGACTATCGATTGGATTGTCGCAGATAAGTCAGGCAACAGTGATACATGTACTCAGTATATTGAGGTGCTTGATACATTAGGCCCTCCAGTGGATTGTGATGTGGTTACTCCACCATTGACAGCTTATGCGGATGCCAATTGTTTGGCAGAGGCGAGTGTTGTTAAGAAAGTAGGTCTACATACTCCAGAGATAGATGATGATCCATGTTCTCCTATCGGTTCTAAAATAAAGGGTGTAGGTGTCAGAGATGATGGTAAAGATGTGATGAAAGATGCATATTCTAAAGGAGTGACAACTATCACATGGACATTTACTGACGCAGCTGGAATGTCATCTGTATGTAAGCAGACGATTACAGTGCTTGATACAATGAAGCCAGTCTTCGACTGTAGAGAGATTCAGGACGTGACAGTGGCACTAGCTCCTGAAAAATGTGAGCTGACTCTTGATGAAGTGCTTGCTGCACTCGGCAAACATACCGCTGTTGACAATTGTGACGGTGATATCGATGGTAAGCCAATGCTTCGTGACATAGATGATACGAAGGAAATAGCACTTCCGTCTACATTCCATAAGGATACTACATATCATATCATTTGGCATTTTGTCGATAACTCTAAGAATGATAAGACATGTGAGCAGTATTTGACTGTAGCCGATACAACTCGACCAGACGCTTCTGATGCATGTAAGAAGTTGACAGACAAGTCTGTTGTCGCAAAGAATACTTGTGAATTACCTTTTGAGGATCTGGATATAAACCTTAACAGTTCTATCATTGATAAGTGTGATGGTGAAATTAAAGCTAATGTTCAGGCCTTTGTGACACAATACGATGGAAGTGTAAAAAAATATGAGGATGAAGAGATCAAGGGTGCCAAGTATCCTGTTGGTACACATAAATTCTTATATATATACACGGATAAGGCTGATTTGTCTGATACTTGTATAATGTATCGTACTGTAGTTGATGGCACAAAACCTGTTATTCTCGACTGTTTCGACGGAAAAGACACAGTGATGGGTAATGTATCATCTGATGTATGTGGTTTGACATATGATGACTTGAAGGACTTGATCATCATTCCTAAGTCATACGATGAGTGTGATAATCTTACTAATGGAGGTTCTGTTCTATTCATTGAACCAGTAGTAAAGAGATATTTCTGGAACATATCGACAGAAGTGTTTGATCTTGTTGTCGACGGTGTTGACAATGAAGAATGGAAAGTTGAGCCATTCCCTGTAGGTTTGTCGAAACTTAAGTTTATTTTCTCAGATAAGGCTGGAAATATTGACTCTTGTATCAAATATGTAAATGTAGTAGATGCACGTGGTCCAAGTTTCGATTGTTCTAAGATAGATCCGAATCCATATTATCCTGTAGCTAAACCAGGAGAGTGTGAAGTTGTTATCGGTGATATTTGGGACATCTTGAATGGTGATTATGTGGCAACACGTTCTTGTACAGATGAGAAGATACCTGGAGTACTTACTCTATATGGTACAGACAGAAAAGTCCCTGCTGATTATGTTTTGGAGGTCGGCCGTGATTATCATTTGTTGTGGGTATTCCGTTCTCAGATAGACGGTAAGGTTGCGACATGTGATCAGATCATTCGTCCTAACCATCAGAATCCGTTGGACGTTCATTGTGAGGATGCTGCTGATATTAATGATGTAAAGGCGACGGAAGAACGTTGTGATGTGCCAGGAGAGGATGTCATCACAAAGATGCCATATGCAATAGACTTCTGTACTAAAGACGTTATTTGGGGTGTTCCTCACAGAAGCGATTCATTGGAGATTACGGATCCTTTCCCAACTGGACATACACATATTACATGGACTATGGTGAGTCCATATAATGTTTCAGATACTGCAAAATGTGAGCAGGATATCAATATCAAGGGTAATAAGAAGTTTGATATAGATTGTGAGACACTTACACCTGCAATGCATAAGATTGTTGAAGATTGTGACCCTGCGGATTTGAGAGACACATTGAAAACTCCAGAGGTGGAGGATCCATGTGCTCATCCTGATTCATTATACTTCATGCGTAAGGGAGATGGAGTGCGTAGCGACGCTTTGAGTCTTGAAGATCCGTATCCTCTTGGTCAGACTTGGATCAAATGGATATTCACTGATTTCACAGAATCTGTAAAAGATTCATGTACTCAGTTGGTTGATGTCCGTACAACTAAAACATTGGAGATTAATTGTGACTCAATTAATAAGGATACGATAAATATTCCTGTTAAGACAGGTGAGTGTTCGGTTCCTGCTTCTCAGGTTTTGGATTCATTGAAAGAACGACGATATCCATATGCTTATCATCCATGTGGACTTGGCAAATTTCAGGGAACTCCGACTCGTCCAAACGGATTGACAATGGATGATCCATTCTACGTCGGACCAAATGAGCTTATTTGGGTATTCATTGATTCTACTACACATACATTGGTAGATTCGGTTGCTAAATGTACTCAGATCGTAAGAGTTGGTGACGTAAATGTTCCACCAGTTGACTGTAGCCAGATGCCTGACACAACAGTTGTGTTGGATCCATATGATTGTGAAATTGATTTTAGTGAGTTCAAATTTGATATTAAGCCAGTTTATGACTTGTGTTCTGGAGCTCATATAGATTCTGTAGTCACTAGAGCGTCTATGCCAGGATACAGTTCAGAATTCGGTGATGATATTTTCAAATCTCCATTCACTGTAGGTGTTGATACTGTTTATTGGACTTATAACTTTGGCTCATATAATTTCAAGTGTACTCAGACTATCACAGTAAAGGATTCTATGGAGCCAGTGATAGATTGTGATACACTTCTCGATGAGAACATTGTTTTGCCAGAGGGTGTTTGTGAGATCGTTAAGGAGCAGGTACTTGAATCAATCAAGCAACCATACGCATACGAGTATTGTTCTAGAGTGGAGATTAAGGGTGTTCCTCAGCTTATGACAGTCTCGTCGACTGGAGACACAACATATTCTGAGTTGCCATCTAAGTTTATGGTAGGTGAACCATATACTATCTCATGGCTGTTTGCCAACGATTCGTTGACAGTCATGACTAAGAGATGTGAAATCGATTTGACGATTAAATCATCTACTAAACCTATATTCGACTGTACAGTCTTTAATGATACTGTGAAGAAGTCAGCAAGTGGTGAATGTGATGTCGTGCTTGACGAGCAAATTCTTCCGATTCCAGAAGGCAAAGATGCATGTGTGGATGGATATGTCGTCTATGGTAAAGGATACATGATTGATACAGTAGATGGCAAACTAACATATACTCTCCTTGCTGAGATGAGTGAAGGCAAACCTTCGTATAAACTTGGTAAACTAGGAGTTGGAGTTTATAATATAGCATGGGTATTCGAAAGCAAGTATTCAACAGCAGCAGATACATGTGTTGAGACATTGAATATCTTGACAGACAAGAAGATGGAGATCGCATGTGTAGAGTTGGAATCTTTCGCGCCAACAAGTGAAGACTTGTGTAGTGTGTCAGTTGATCTTGTTGCTCCTGTAGCTACCAATCCATGTACTGGCAAGTTAATTCTTCCTGATACAGTGATTCGCTCAGACAAGAAAACATTTAAGGGCACAAACGATACATTCTATGTCGGAAGAACTACAGTATATTGGATATATGTTGATCATTCAAAGACTTTGAAAGATAGTATTGACACATGTTCTCAGATTGTTCAGGTTGGAGATATCAAAGAGGATCCGATTAAGTGTCCTAACGATACTCTTATTACATTGCCTATTGGCGTTTGTCAGTTGGAGCCAGAAGACATTAAGTTGAGTGCGACAGAACCATATTTCATGGATTTTTGTGCTGATACCATCGTGCCTCTATTGAGTGTATGGCGTGCTTCAGGAAAGGCTATTACGGAGAAGTTTGATCTTGGTATAGATACTGTGTTCAGAAAATACATCTATCATGGTGAGGAGTTTATCTGTAAGCAAGTGATTAAGGTTCGAAATGCAGGAATCGACAGTTTTAATTGTAGATTGTTAGGTGATAAAGACACCATTACAATTGAGTTGAAGACTGCAGTCGACTCAGTACCATTCTCTGAGGTTTTAAAGCATGGATTCAAGATTCCAGATTTGCATAATGAGTGTGGTCAATTGGATTCTGTATTCTCTCGTTCTGATGGATTGAAGTTGATGGATCCATATCCACTTGGTTATACAACAATCACTTTGGTCGTAAGAGACACTACTCCTGGATTGGTAGAACCAAAGACATGTACTAGAGTAGTTAATGTGATTAATACTGGTGCACCTGGAATGAACTGTCCACCATTGGATGACACTAAGTATATTTGTCATAATGATCTTCCTGCTGCTTACGCAACGTTTGGTGAATTCCTTAAGGCTGGTGGATTATTCTTGGCTCAGGATGGAACATCAGCTCCTGAGTTGGTAGATTCTACAACATTTAAGGTGGAGACCACCATATTGGATGAGACTGGTAGTAAGGTTTCAACAATGAACCTTTGTGAGTTCACTTTGATCAGAACATATTCTGCAGTTGATGTAAGAAAACAGAATGTCTCACCTTGTTCGGATACATTCCATGTAAAGGATACAGTTCCACCTCTATGGCTTGAGGATGTTGTATCAACTGTTGATTCGTTTGTTTGTACACCGACAGAGCCATTTGTCAATTCTGCAATGAAGGCAAAGGATAAATGTTGGGATGTTGTTTATGAAAATCCTGTTGAAAGATCGAAAGATGTTCCTCTTAAGAGCGGAATTTTCTTCTCTGATTCGACAAACAGATCTTCAGATCCAAGCAAGTGTGAGTATTACAATTATGATGTGGTAAGACGATTCGTCGCTTACGACGCATGTAATAATCACTCGGATACGATAGAGTATCGCCGTGTGATAAGAGACAATATTCCTCCTCAGATTGATGTTCCTAAGTGGTTTGAAGAGTCTATTATACAAGCTGACTATGCTAGACCATGTATATTCCTTGTTCCTAATGTAGACAGTTTGCTTCCACCAGATATCGCATCTGATAATTGTGATCCTAATGCTGTGGCTCATTATAAACATACTCAGATCCCACCTGTTGGTGATACGTTACATACTGAGGCTGGTTATGTAGATGTTAAGATTATAATCGAGGATCCTTGTGGATTGAAAGATTCTCTTATTAAGAGGGTGAAGGTGCCTACTCGTAACTCAATTGTTAAAGAGTATATGAATGACACCACTATCTGTGCGGAGGATAAGATCTTGCTTTCAGACTCAAGACTTTCATACAACGAAGGTTATATATGGCAGAAAAACTGGTTTGATGAAACTCAATGGGATTCTATAAAAACAAGTTCGTTAGTGTTTGATTATTTTAAGGATACAATTACAGATAAAAGTGTTGTTTTCTCTAATAATCAATATGGATATTCTTGGAAATTTAATCAGGAGTTAGGTACTGCTTATTATTTGAAACTGGATTCTTATTCAAAGACAGGCAAGTATTTCATTATAGCAACTGATACTGTCAGATTGTGTCGTGATACTGCTAGCGCATTTATCCAGGTTCATGAGGCTCCTTTGGTTTCTTTGGTTTCTGAATTCTATACAATATGTGAGAATGATTCTCTTCATTTGATATCTGGAGAAGAAAGTTTATACGACAGATTCAATGTATATACGTTCGACAATGGTGAAGAGATTACTGAAGAGGGTTGGATGATTGATGGTGTCAAGTATTCTCCACAGACAAAGATTCCTTATTCAAACATTCCTCTTACTTTGAGGTATTATGCTACAAACTTCTGTGGAACGAATTCTTCTCTTGACGGTGTAAGCATAAGTACACATGCACGTATGAGACCTGAGAATTTCATGCTTGTCACAAAACCTCAGAATAAGCCTCGCGTCTTCAGAAATGAGAGTGCTGAGCTGAAACTTGTATCTAAGTATCGTCCATTCGAGTACCATTGGTATAAGGTAAATGGCGCATTTGACGGAAGATTTGAAGAGGCGTTTGATAAGGAAGGCCAGATTAAGGAAGAGTATAAAGACTTGATCTCAGAACCTGACTCATTGCTTGAAATTAAGTATAAGAATGAGGAAGCTTGCAACATGTATGAGTTGATAGGTCTTCAGGATACAGCTTCTTACTACGTTTTGATGCTTGACAGTGTTTGTCCTGCGGTTCCTTCTAATGTTGTTGCTATCAATGTTGTCAAGGATCTTCCAACAGCCTTTACTCCTATGAATTCTGTAGGTTTGAACGATACGTTCATGGAGGGTTATCCAGTTGTCATCTTCAACCGTTATGGACAAAAGATGGTTGAAGGTCAAAATGGTTGGGATGGAAAATGTAGAGGCGAATATGTCGATCCTGGTGTCTACTTCTACGAGATCATTTTGAAGGATGGCTCTAAACATAAGGGTTCTATTGAGGTTGTCTACTTTAAGTAGCAACTGATTGAATGATGAAAAAAGGAGACGTGAG
>Ga0307455_100043_pt1 | contig 11396 bp, 9 predicted proteins | sample GoafecBaGen6Rep2_FD_203830 | JGI IMG/M metagenome (GOLD analysis project Ga0307455, IMG submission 203830) | Metatranscriptome of enriched fungal communities from goat fecal pellet, Isla Vista, California, United States - Bagasse, Gen6, Rep 2... ... | reverse complement strand
CTCCTTTCAAATTAATATTTTTTTATTGGTTCATAATAAAACACTTTTGTTTATATTTTATTAATTCTTCGTACTAAAATTAATAATCTTAAAATTATTCTAAGCTAAATCCAGATTGTTATTTTTTTAACTTTTATAAAAAATATATAAGAAACAAAAGGAGGACGCCCTCCTTTTTGTTTCTTACAATAAAATTAATTAACCTTCTTGTTTAATTTTATTAACTTCTTCTATTAATATTGGAACTATTTCATATAAATCTCCAACGATTCCGTAATCAGCTATTTCAAATATAGGTGCATTTTCATCTTTATTTATAGCAATTATTATATCAGAATTTGACATACCAGCAACGTGTTGGATAGCTCCTGATATACCACATGCAATATAAATAACAGGCTTTACAGTAGTTCCAGTTTGTCCTACCTGATGTGAATGTTCTATCCATCCTATATCAACTGCAGCACGGCTACTACCAACTACTCCACCTAATAAATCAGCTAACTGTTTTAATAAGTTGAATCCATCTGGATTTCCAAGTCCCTTACCACCAGATACAATAAAGTCTGCATCAACTAAAGAAACTTGTTTTTTAGAAGACTTAATTATTTCTAAGACTTTAGTTCTAATTTCATCTTCACTTAATGTTACTTTTATATTTATTATTTCACCTTTATTATCTTCATTATGTTTCGCTTTCTCCATAACACCAGGTCTTACTGTAGACATTTGTGGTCTATGGTTTTTGCATACTATAGTTGCCATTAAGTTTCCACCAAAGGCAGGTCTAGTTTGTTTTACGTTTTTAGCTTCAGGATCTATCTCTAATTTTGTACAATCAGCTGTAAGTCCAGTATCAACTCTTGCTGCAATTCTAGGAGCTAAATCTCTTCCAATATGAGTTGCACCAAATAAAACTGATTCTGGCTTATATTCATCTATAGCGTTTGAAATTACAGTAGTATAAGCATCTGTTGTATAATTTTCTAATTTTTTATCATCCGCTACATATACTTTATCTGCTCCATATTTTATTAGTTCCTCTGCTAATCCTTTAACGTTATCTCCTAATAAAATTGCAGATAAATCTGTTCCTATTTCATTAGCTAATTTTTTACCTTCACCTAATAACTCTATTACTACAGGAGTAAGTTCTCCTTGTCTTTGTTCAGCGTATACCCATACACCTTTATATTGACTAATATCCTTTTTTACAACTTTCTTCTCTTCTTTTTCTATTGCATCAAATGGGCAAGCTTCTACGCAGGCTCCACATATTGTACATTTTTCATTTACTTCTGCTAATCCATTAATTACATGAATAGCATCAAATGGGCATTGCTTTTCACATATACCACATGCTTTACATTTTTCTTTAATAATTTTGATAGCCATAATAAACCTCCCAAAACTTAAATATAGTGTTTAGATTGAAGTGCTGATACTAATTTTTCTACCTTTTCTTTAGCTGTTCCTTCTAATATAACACCTTGTGATTTTTTATCTGGCGCGAAGGATCTAAATACTGAAGTTGGAGAAGCATTTAAACCTACTTCATCTGGAGTAACATCTAAATCTTTAATTGTAAATATCTTAATATCTTTCTTATATGCATCTACTATCCCTCCAACTGTCATGTAGCGAGGTTTGTTTAATTCACTAATAGCAGTAATTAATGCTGGCATAGATTTAACTTGTAATCTCTCGTAACCATCTTCTAATTGTCTATCTACAATAATTGTTTTATCTTCCTTATTGTACTCAAAACCCATAGCATAAGTTACTTGTGGTATATCAAGTCTCTCTGCTATTTGTGGTCCAACTTGAGCTGTATCTCCATCTATAGCTTGTCTACCAGCAAATATTAAATCATAATCACCAACTTTTCTTAAAGCTGAAGCTAAAGCATTAGATGTTGCCCAAGTATCTGCTCCAGCAAAAGCTCTATCTGTTACCAATATAGCTTCATCAGCTCCCATTGCTAAACATTCTCTTAACATATATGAAGAGGATGGTATACCCATAGTAATCACAGTAACCTTTACATCTTCGTATTTATCTTTTAATTTTAAAGCTTCTTCTAGTGCATTAGCATCATCCGGATTTAATATAGCAGGTACACCTTCACGAATAAGAGTTCCTTTTACAGGATCGATCTTTACTTCATTAGTATCTGGTACTTGTTTTACACATACAACTATCTTCAATTTCTCCACTCCTTACTTTAAAAGATTTGATGCGATTACCATTTGTTGAACTTCAGAAGTTCCTTCATATATAGCAATTACTCTAACATCTCTATATAATCTTTCTATTTTATAATCTTTTATGTATCCATAACCACCATGGATTTGTAGTGCGTCATTTACGATTTGTATAGCAGATTCAGCAGCAAAATATTTTGCCATAGAAGCTTCTTTATCTGCCTTTTCTCCACAATCCATTTTATAAGCAGCATTATACACTAATAATTTTGCCGCATTTAATTTTGTTTCCATGTTAGCCAATTTAAATTGAATAGCTTGAAATTTTGCTATAGGTCTATTAAATTGTTTTCTTTGTTTTGCATATTTAACAGCTTCATCTACAGCAGCTTGTGCTATTCCTAAAGCTTGAGAAGCAACTCCTATACGACCAACACTTAAAGTCTTCATTGCTGTTATAAAGCCTTTATTTACTTCTCCAAGTATATCAGATTTATGAACCTTTACATTCTCTAAAATAATATCACTAGTAGGGCAACCAATCATACCCATCTTGTCTTCAGGTTTACCAAAAGATACACCTTCCTGTTTACTATCTACTATAAATGTAGTAATTCCCTTTGTTCCTTTGCTCATATCTGTTTTTGCGAACACTATGATATTATCAGATATTGGAGCTCCTGTAATAAAAGTTTTTCTTCCATTTAATATATAATAGTCCCCTTCTTCTCTAGCAGTTGTTGCAAGTGCTCCTGCGTCTGAACCTGCACCTGGTTCTGTTAAAGCAAAAGCTAATGTTTTTTCTCCTCTAATCATTGGTTTTAGATATTTTTCCTTTTGTTCATCTGTACCAACTAGTAGGAACGGTGTGCCAAGCAATGAATTTGGTGATGATAAATATATACCAGCTACACCAGATGCTCTTGATATCTCTTCCATTATAGTTACATAGGCTCTATTATCTGCTCCAGCTCCACCATATTCTTTAGGCATTTTTATTCCAAAAAAACCATTTTGGGCCATTTTTTTCACAATTTCTTTAGGGAACTCGGCAGTTTTATCTACTTCATCTGCAATAGGCTCTATTTCCTGCTCTGCAAAATCTCTTGCTAATTTTCTAATAAGTTCATGTTGTTCTGTGAAAAACATTATATCCCTCCTAATATATTAATGAATTTGTTAATTTATATGAACATTGATTTCCTTTCATCCATCTAAACATAACTTTTTTAAATATAAATATTATTTTATAGAAAGAGAAGAGAAATCAATGTTTCAATTAATAAAGTTTACAGTAAATATTGAAAACTTTTATTAAAGTGTTTCTGAAAAAGCCTGAATTGCAGTTCTAGCTTGTTCATAATTTTTCATTTGCATATCAGTTTCTATTAGTACATGTGGAATGCCTGCTTCTTCAAAATCCTTTTTCATTTGTGGATAATCATATTCCTCTGGGTCACAGAATTTTGTCATGAAAAATATAATTCCATCTGCTTTTCTCTCTTTAGCCATTTCTACTATATATTGACCCCTTTTCTTTTCAGGATCATATAAAGTACTACATTCTCTATTAGCAAATTGCTCAGCTAACCTATCCATTGGTGTGTTCGCTTCTGGAGTCAATGTTCTATATTGTCTAGATTCATGTGCTATATCATCACCAACTATAGCTATATTATTTTCTTCTAATATTTTAAGTAAATCTTCTGAATCTGCAATTATACCTGTAGTTATAACTCTCTTTCCTTCAAATGGTTTTGGTTCTATAGCTTTAATTTCATCCATTAATTGTCTAACTTTTTCAGTATGTTCTTTTTTATCCATATAATAAGCAGATTTCATAACATAATTACGTTTAGTTGGTGTTATTATACCTGGATATTTTGATGCTAACATTGAAAAGTCATTCATTACTTTTCTGTGTTCATCATATATTTCTATAGCTTTTTCTAAAGATTCATCTGTTATTTTATTACCAGAAATCTTTTCTAATTGCTCAATATTCATTTTATATTGACTTTTTAAAAACTCTTTTCCAGCTTCCATTTTTCTATTTTGTGGAACTGTTACTGGGATAAACTCAATATTTTCAACGGTTAGTTTAAAATTTTGTCCCATGCATTTTAATGAATCACAATAATTTGTAATCATCATACCAGATAACATATCATATTCTCCATTTAATGCATTTTCCAATGTTGTTTGTAATATTGAACAAATAAATGCTGGGAAATATGTTTTAGCTTTTGAAAGTTCTGTATTGCTTCCCCATACCCCTACTGGAAACATTCCAGCAGCTAATACAAGTTCCTCAGGAGTATATAATGGCATACATCCTATAGCCTTTTGTCCAGTTTGTTCCATATGCTTCATTATATATTTTTTAGGATTTTCTACAATATCCTTAAAGTCATTAAAAAATTTATCTGAATTTGACATCTTATTCAGCCTCCTTTTTAGCAACCATTACTTCATTAAGTCCTTGAATTCTAGTATCATATTGAGCTTCTGAGAAATTTCTTGGGTCTGCCTGGTCCCCATCAAATGATACTACAGGAATTCCTGTTTCCTTTTCTAATCTTCTTGCTAGCTCATATAAAAATCCACTCCATAATTTACAGCTTCTATTTATATGAATAACAGCACCTTCTGTATTAGTGCTTGTAACAGCATTTAATCTCATTTTTAATGCGTTTTCAAAACTAATTGAATTAGGAACTTTATTATAAGCAGCCATTAATTCATCCATATTCTCATATATAACACCAAAGGCTTCTGCGTATACAGTTGCAGTTACGTTCATACCATATTCACTAAGCTTAGTTAATTTATGTCTCAAATATGGCCAACAGGCAATCCCTTCAAATAATATACGTTGTTTTTCTTCTCCCCTATAAGTGGATTTTCCAGTTTTTACATTCTCCTCATATTCATCTGCTAACATCTTAAATGCATCTGCAGCTTCTTGTGTACCTCTTGCACAAACTGCTACAGCCATATGATTAAATAAATCAAATCCGCTAAATGGTGAAGGTTTATACTTTGCATAGGATGCTGCTCTTAACCATTGTTTTGCACTTTCTTGGGATATTTTCATAACTTCTTCAAATTTATTTTCATCCCATTTTTTGCCTGTTATTTCTTCCAATTGTTTTATTGCATCATCAAATTGTGCTCTAATATATTTAATTCTATCTTGTGAAACAGTATTTTCTGTATTGTATGGTATATCTATAAGAATCATTGGTATATCTAAAGTTTTTGCTATATGCTCATACCATTTAATCATTTGATTACAAATGTTATTACAGCAAAGTACAAAGTCTGGCATAGGTATTGGTTGATCTTCACTATGACCTATGTCCATAACAGCTAAATTTACTCTTGCATAACCACATACATCATTAGAAAAACCCATAGCCTCAGCATGTTCACACATATTTTGTCCATTCCCTCTAGCTGCTACAGCTGCTGCATGATTTTCTGGATAAACAACTTTTACCCCCAATGTTGTAGCTATTTCTTGTGGGAAGTTAGATGCACACCAACCAACCTTTTCTCCCCTTTCTTTTGCTTCGAGAGCTTCTTTGTAATGCTTTGCAGTAATCTCTCTAAGATAATGCTTTGCCTTTTTTTCTTTTACTTCCTTATTTCTATCACTCATGTTTTTAGCTCCTTTCTTTTTGAAAACTTTCATAAGCGTATAGACTTGCTCCCAATGCTCCATTTAATTGAGAATTTTTAGATATATATATGTCTCTTCCCAATTCTGCTTCCATTGCCTTTACTACACCTATATTTTTAGCTACTCCTCCACTCATAACTACTAATTCTTCTATACCACTTCTCTTTGCAAGGCTAGCCACTCTTGATGCTACAGATTTACAAATTCCTGCTATCAAATCTTCAGTTTTAACTCCTCTTGCAAGTTGAGAAATTACTTCTGACTCTGCAAATACTGTACAGGTAGAACTAATAGTACAAGGATTTTTGCTTTCTAATGCTTTTTTTCCTAACTCATCAACTGGAACTTCTATTACTCTAGACATTACATCTAAAAATCGTCCCGTTCCTGCAGCACATTTATCATTCATTATAAAGTTTAAAAGTCTTCCACTATCCGCTAATTTTAATACTTTAATATCTTGTCCGCCTATATCAATAACTGTTCTAGCTTTATTGTTATCGAAATAGACCCCTTTTGCATGACAACTTAATTCAGAAATTTGTTTGTTAGCAAAATCGAAACTATTTCTTCCATATCCAGTGGATACAATATAGTCTAAATCTTCAATGGATAATTTAGCATCTTTTAATACAGAATCTATAGCTCTCTTGGGGCCACTTGTTCCGGCCCCTACACTTATTACTGCTTGACTTACAATTTCTTTACCATTTTTTAATACTACTGTTTTTGATGCAGTTGAACCTATGTCTACACCCATAGTATAAATGTCTGCCATTATTTTTCCTTCCTTACCATTATATCTTTATCTTTTTCTAATTCCTCAATCTCTTGTTCTGTATATCCCATTTCTTTTAAAACTTCTACAGTATTTTCTGCTATTTGTGGTGATTGATTATATTCTGGTAATCCTGCTTCTTTAAAGAATACTGGAAGTCTTACTAATGCTCTTTCGTTTCCTGTTGGATATTTCATCTTATACAAATAATCATTTGCCCAAGCTTGTTCATCTTCTAATAAATCTTCCCAAGTTTGTGCGATAGCAAATGGAATGTCTGCATCTCTAAATATTTTATCCCATTCATCCTTTGTCTTTGTAACCATTTGTTGTTCGATTATACTGTATACTTCCTTAGCACGTCCATCTTTTAAATTTTCTATTTTATTGTATCTTTCGTCTCCAACTAAATCTTCTCTTCCTAAAGCGGTCATAAATCTATCATAGAAAACATCATATGGTGGCATACATACTTGAACAAAGTAATCATCCTTAGATTTATATGAAACTATAAAAGGATTTGGAGTTTCATTACGATTTATCGGATATACTAATCCATGATCTTTATATTGAGCAGCTTGTATCATAATACCTAGTCCATACATAGCACTATGCATTAAACTTACTGTTACTTTATCTCCTTGTCCTGTTGTTTTTGCTTTATATAAAGCTCCTGCCATACCCGCTGCTAAAAACATCCCAGCTTGATGGTCTCCAAGTCCTGGAACAACATTTGGAGGCACAGTTCCTTTTTCATAAAGAGTACCTGAAACACCGCCTCTAGCGAAAAATGCAGTATAATCAAAGCCTGGAAGATCTTTATCTGGTCCTTTTTCACCATAACCAGTTATTTGTGCAAAAACTAATTTAGGATATTTTTCTTTTAGTGTTTCATAGTCTAATCCTTGTTTAACTAAAGCCTTTGTTCTCCAATTAGTTAATAATATATCTGCTTCTGCTAACATTTCATGTAATATCTTTTTACCTTTTTCGCTTTTAAGATTTAATACTATTGCTTTTTTATTTGCATTTTCCAAATCATAAGTAGTATTTTCTTCTTGGCTTAATGGTCTTCCTTCTGAAGGAGCAGTATATCTTAAAGGATCTCCAGCAGGTGATTCAATTTTTATTACCTCTGCACCACCATCAGCAAAAAATCTACCTGCTGCTGGAGCAGCTATAAAATTTGCTAATTCAATAACTTTTACTCCACTAAACATATTTGTATTGTTTTCCATAAAAAAAGCCTCCTTAAATAGATTTATTGTTAATTTAATATATTTATTATTAATTTAAATAGATTGTCTTAATTCAAACTTCTTTTCAAAGCATTTTTTTAGTTCATGCCTCTTAATTTTACCTGTATCTGTTAAAGGGAATTCATCATAGAACTCTATGTATTTTGGAACTTTATAATGAGCTAAATTTTGAGAAATATATTTTTTTATATCTCCTTTAGTTAAGCAACTCTCTGGTTTAAGAATAATACAGGCTACAATTTCTTCTCCATATCTTTTATCTGGAACACCTATAACTTCTACTTCTGAAATTTCAGGATGGGATAATAACTTTTCCTCAATCTCATGTGGATTTATATTTTCTCCACCTCTTATAATTATATCCTGCATTCTGCCAGTTATATGATAATATCCCTCTTTATCTACAAATCCTAAATCACCAGTATGAAGCCACCCTTCTTTATCAATAGTTTTCCTAGTTAATAAATCATTTTTATAATACCCTTTCATCACATTAAATCCACGGACACAAATTTCTCCAACATTATTTACTGGTAACTGTTTTTTAGTATCCATGTCAACAACCTTCATTTCCACAAAAGGTAAGGGCCTACCTACACTGTTATATTTCTTATCAATAGAATCTGTCTTTAAAGTTTGAGTACATCCAGGCGAAGCCTCTGTTTGTCCATATGCAATCTGAATATCCCTTATATTCATTTTTTCTATAATACCATCTAATAGTTCATCTGTAGCATTTGATCCAGCTAATATTCCTGTTTTTATAGTTTTGAAATCGTTTATATCTATGCTATCATCCTCTAATACTCTACAAAACATTGTAGGAACTCCATGTAGAACAGTGCAATTAAATGTTTTTATTGTATTTATTAATGGAGCTATTTTATAAGATTCTACTAGTACCATAGAACATCCTCTACCAACAGATAGAAGTATTCCTACTGACAAGCCAAAGCAATGGAAAAATGGAACAACTAAACATAGCTTGTCTTTATCTGTAATGTCTAAAGCCTCGCCAGTTATAAATGAATTGTTTATAAGAGAATAATGTGTCAGCATAACGCCTTTTGGAGAACTGGTAGTTCCAGAAGTAAATTGAATATTAACAACTTCGTCTGGTTCTATATCATTGCAAATAAAATTAAATGTTTCTTCTTTTAAACTTTTTCCTAGAGAAATTAAATTATCTATTCCTGTATATTCTGGACGATTTTTCTCTCCAAAATAAATGAAATATTCCATTATTTGTGGTATTTTGCATATTCCTTTATTATATCTTTCTTTAACTTTTTCAATAATATCTACATAATTTGTATCGTAAAATGATTCCATAAATGCTATAGCCTTTGCATCAGCTACCTCTAAAATTTTTTCTACTTCTTCTAATAAATAGTTAGTATTTAAAGTAACTGTACATACCCCTATTTTACTTGCTGCTAAAAAGATATAAATCCATTCTTTTTTATTGGAACCCCAAAGTACCAAGTTATCTCCTTTTTTGAGTCCTAATACAACCATACCTTTGGCTATATCATCTGTAATTTTATCAAGTTCACTCCATGAAATACCCTCTGGCATCTCTAAAGACTGAATAGCAACATCATTCGGGAATTTTTTACAAGTTCCTTTAAGATATTCTCCTATAGTAATATTATAAAGTCCCATAACTACACCTCAGATTCCTTAAATTTATTAGTAGAATATTATTAAAAAAAATATTTAAATATAGCATGATGGAATATAATATCGTATCATAAGTTTTTCTGTCAAAAACAGATTATCATATCGTTTTATTTTTGTCAATTTAATTTGTAATTCAATAGAACCAATGAAGTAAAATTCCAGTAAAAAATTCATTTTTACTGGAATTTCTATTTTTTACTCTTTTTTCACATTGTCCTCCAGCCCCTTATTTTTATAGTCTAAAGGAACTTTTCACACTCATTTGCTTAAATTCCATCTTATGTTCAACATGAATTTTTTTGTATAAATTTTATCAATATTGTTTTTACATTTAAATCACATATTTCAAAATTATCTGACTATAATCCCTATAAAATTTTAATATTTCTATAATTGCTTTTTTTATTACTACTGTATTGCTTTTATGGTTTAGCAGATTAACGTAGGTTAATTTTTAAAAGAATTTTCATGTTCTAAACTTTGAGGTTTGTTTTTTTTCCCAAATATAGTGAATAAAATAGCTAATACTATAGATGGTACAATCCATGGAAATCCAGCTTCAAAAAGAGGTAATTTTTTAACAACTCCCATTACACCATTCAAAATACCAAATGTACCATTTATATTTATAATTAAACTAATTAAGAATGCTCCTATTACAGCACCAGTATAAGTCATATTATTAGGAATGTGTCGGTCAAATAATGTCATTAATATTAAGACAATCATCACTGGGTATACAGTAGATAAAATAGGTACAGCTATATTAATTAGTCCTTCTACTCCTATTATAGATAACAATAAACTACATAATACTACAGCAATACTGATAGCTTTGTAAGAAAGCTTTCCTTTACTTATACTATTAAAAAAATTAGCTGCTGTAGACGTAAGGCCTACTGAGGTAGTTAAACATGCTAAAGTTACTGCTACTGCTATGGATACAGCCCCAACCTTACCAAAAAGTCCATATACTAACCCTAATAATAAATCAACTCTAGTAATGCCAGGTTGAAACACTCCACTTCCAGTAGCTCCTACAAATGTAAGTCCTCCATATACTAATAATAATAAAACTCCTGAAACTAAGCCTACCCTAATTGTCATATATTCTTGTTCTTTTCTATCTTTATATCCTTTAAAGATTAAATCTGTTAATACTATTCCGGCCATTAATGATGCTCCTAAAGCATCCATAGTTTGATATCCTTCCTGGAAACCTATTAAAAAGTATCTATCAGGTTTTGTTGCTACTATTGGCCCTACAGGTATTACTATACTTGCAATTACTATAGCAGCTAGTATAATTAATAATAGTGGCGTTAAAATTTTACCTATCTTATCAATTACACTACTTTGATTACATGCAAATATATAGGTAATTATAAAAAATATTAGTGATATAAGGGCAATAGGTACACCAGGTGCTACTGGTTTTACAGCTATTTCATATACAGTAGCCGCTGTTCGTGGAATAGCAAATAAAGGCCCAATGACCAAAATACAGACAGCTCCTAAAACCTTTGCAAAACCAGGACTAACTCTCTTACCTAAGTCTTCCGCTTTACCTCCTACTTTAGCTGTTGCAATTACACCTAGAATCGGAAGTACCGGATCTGTAAGCAAAAATCCTAAGGCAGCTAAAGGCCATTGTTTGCCTGAATTCATACCTAAACTAGGTGGGAAAATTAAATTTCCTGCTCCGAAAAAAATTGCGAATAGTGCGAATCCTTGTACAAAAATATCCTTTCGTCTTTTTTGTTCTGACATTTTTCACACTCCTTTTT
>Ga0307455_100040_pt1 | contig 11533 bp, 10 predicted proteins | sample GoafecBaGen6Rep2_FD_203830 | JGI IMG/M metagenome (GOLD analysis project Ga0307455, IMG submission 203830) | Metatranscriptome of enriched fungal communities from goat fecal pellet, Isla Vista, California, United States - Bagasse, Gen6, Rep 2... ... | reverse complement strand
CCAGCTTTTGCCAGACCTGCTGAGAATGTCACCGCATGTCCCTCGGCAATACCTACGTCGAATGTACGGTTTGGCATCTCATGCATCATGAATGTCATGGAGCAACCTGTTGGCATGGCAGGTGTCACTCCCACGATTTTGTCGTTTTCACGTGCCAGTTCAAGCAATGTGTGGCCGAACACATCCTGGAACAAAGGAGGTTGGTCAGTCTGGATGACCTTGATCTTCTCTCCTGTCTCAACGTCAAACTTGCCAGGCGCGTGCCACTCTGTAGCCGCCTCTTCAGCCGGTTTGAATCCTTTGCCTTTCTTAGTGATAAGGTGAAGAAGTTTTGGACCTTTGATTCGTTTCAAATCTTCCAAAAGAGAGACCAGTTCCACAACGTTATGTCCGTCAGATGGACCGAAATATCTGATATTCAATCCTTCAAACATGTTTTGCTGACTGCTCAACAATGATTTGACTGAGTTGGTAAGACGTGTGAACTTTCCTTTCTTGTCGTCGCCTATGATACCGGCATTTACAGCACGGTTGTATAATCCTTCACGAATACGGTTGTATCGTGGAGAAGATGTCAGTTTAAGCAGATAATCGCTCACTCCACCCACGGCAGGGTCAATAGCCATGTGGTTGTCGTTGAGGATAATCAGCAGATTATTGTCGCAGATGGACGCATTGTTCAGTCCTTCAAATGCAAGACCACCAGTCATCGCACCGTCTCCTATGATGGCGACGGTATGATTTTCTTTGTGCTCTAGTTTAGACGCCACTGCCATTCCGAGTGATGCGGAAATAGAGTTGGACGCATGGCCTGCTATGAATGAGTCGTAATCACTCTCCTTAGGGTTAGGAAAACCGCTGATTCCGCCAAACTTACGGTTTGTGCCGAACACTTTGCGTCTTCCTGTAAGGATCTTATGTCCGTAAGCCTGATGGCCAACATCCCATACGATGTTGTCTGATGGCATGTCGAACACATAATGAAGAGCGACTGTGATTTCTATTGTGCCAAGACTGGATGCGAAATGCCCTGGGTTGTGTGACAACTCATCGATGATGAATGCACGCAACTCTTCACAAACCTGAGGCAGTTGCTCCACCTTAAGTTTCTTCAAATCCGAGGGATACTCGATATTATTGAGTAGACTTTCCTTCATTTCCATTCTTCTCTCGCTTTAATCATCATTTCCAACACTTGGCATATAACGCTGTGGTTGGAGTAGTTTTTAACTACAAAGTCTGCTTTTTTTAGTTTGTCGTCATCGCTGGCTTGGTTTGCCATGCGTCGGCGGATTTCTTCAATATTTGCGGAATCACGTCGTGCGACTCTTTCTATTCTTGTTTCAGTTGGAGCGTAGACAAGGCATACTTTGTCGATGCATTTGTTGTTCAGACCGCATTCATAAAGAATAGCGCTCTCCAATGCGACGATGTCTTTCTTTTGCTCCGTACACCAACGGTTGAAATCAAGTTCCACTGCCGGATGCACGATTCCTTCAACTTCAGTTAGCAAAGCAGCGTCTGAAAAGATCTTTGCTGCCATTTTCTTTCTGTTGAGACGTTGCCCTTCATACACGTCGTCGCCGAGCAGTTGCATTATCTTTTGTCTTACGTCTGCATCGTTCTCCTGCAGCCATTTTGCTCTGGAGTCGCAGTCATAGACGGGGACTCCTAATACAGAGAGAGTCTTGCTTACGACGCTTTTGCCTGATCCTATACCACCTGTTATTCCAAGTCTCAACATTATTGCTCAGTTTTAGTTTCAATAATAAACTCAACCTGGTCAGGATGCAGAGAGACTCCGAAAATACCTTCGGCACTGTTGGCAACCTCCACGTTGATCTTATTGCTTTTGCTGTTGATCTTGTTGTAGTCCACTACAAGAGTGAACGACGACGGTGTGACTTTATCCCAATTGCTGACACCTACCTTACATTTTACACCAACGTATGCAGGGAAGGTCTTCAAAGTCAGATTGGCAGGGACGTTCTTTTTGTTGATGCCGACCACGTCAATTACTTTTTCCATGACCTGTTCGGCTTTTATGTCAACGATGACTTGTGATTCATTGAATGAGATATTGTCATCCTTTTTCAAAGGGACAATCTGAGTCGTGTTCTCAAAGATATCATTGAGAAGTGAGTCGGCAGGCAATGTCTCCAAAGAGTCTATTTTGTCCAAAGTCTCTTTCGTTCCGAAAATATCAATTTTGTCCGGATTGATTGTGACATCGCCTATTTGGATATATTGAGGACGAAGTCGGATTTTGCCGACAAGCTTGACAGGCACCGTCTTTTTTTCTATCTTGAATATCGACACTTTGATAGTGTCGGGAGAATAACTTTCAATTTTAGTGTTGGCATTGAGTTGCTCTTTCAGCTTGGCTTCGAAACTTTTTGATTGTATCAGGTTTCTTCCTTCTTGAAGTTTTTCCCTTCCTATTTTGATTGTGTCGAATCCATAGCCAAGAAAAGCAAATGCTGTTTTAGCGTGATATTTAAACAAAGTTTGCCATTGATCTGATACTGTCACTTCAAGGGCAGGGCATAGTTGTTCGCTTCTGCAGAACCCTTCAGGGATTTCTTCGTATTGTATTGGTATTTGGATAGTTGACTCTCCTTTTTCTGAAGATGCTTGCATCAGCCAAAGTGTAGCGGATATTGCCAAAAAAAACAAAAAGACCCAAAGGTCTTTGCTCATCACAAATTCCCTGGCCTTTTTGATTTGTTTTTCTATGAAATTTAGAATTTCGTCTTTCACTACACTCTAAATGCTGAATAGATGATTTACTTTGTAACGTCAGTTGAGACGCTTGTTGTCTGAGCTTCGTTTGTTGGATAAACGTAGTTGACATTTACGTTAACCACAACATTAGGAGCGATTTCGATACGGATAGTCACACCGTCAGCCTCGATACTTTTGATCTTGCCGTAGATGCCTGTCTGTAGGATCACAGTGTCGCCAGCCTTTAGGTTAGCGCGGTATTGACGGATTTTCTTCTCCTGCTTTTTCTGGCTCCAGATCATGTAGATGAAGAATGCACCGAAGATAAGAATCATTGGTAACATTGAGCCTAAACCTGGCTGAGCCTGTAGTAGAATTGATAATAGATTCATTTTTTTCTTTTTTTAGTTATCTTGTTTTTGGTGTGATCACCGCAACTTTTGTCAATTTGTTTTGTTCTTTAAGATCTTTCACGATAGCGTCAAGCACACCGTTGATGAATGTTGAGCTTCTTGGAGTGCTGTAGTATTTAGAAAGCTCTACATACTCATTCAAAGTGACGACGATTGGAATGTGAGGGAATGCGAAAAGTTCTGCGATCGCAGTCTGAAGGATGATTTTGTCCATGAATGCGATACGGTCTTTGTCCCAATTCTTGATGTGAGTCATAATTAGTTCGTCGTACTCAGTCTGGTTGTAGATAACCTTTGTAAGTAGAGTAAGGGCGAATGTCTCATCTGTTGGGTCGCTGAACTTAGGCATCAACTCGTAATCGTTAGGAGTAGTTTCTTCGTAGCGGGCGATTGTCTTCATAATGAAACTGATGACAGTCTCTGTGTCGTCGTTCCAATAGATCGACATGCCTTCCAACTCTTCTGTCAGCATTTTGTTAGAAGTCACCACACTTTTGTAGAAGCCACGTAGGAAACGACGGTCACAATCGTAGTCGTGCTCGCTTGCCTCTGCAGTCTCATATGCTTGAGAAGACAAAGCCTCTGCATATAGTGAGTTGATGATTTCAGGATGCTTGTTCCATGATAATTTGTGCTCCTCCAAGAATTTGTTTAGAGTCTCGTTTTCTGCAAGTTGTTGTGCCACTTTGTTTTCTGCCAAAAAGTCGGCAGGGATTTTTTCTCCACTGTCAAAGTTGGCGTCGCCAGCCATTTGGCATCTTTTTGCAATAGACTCTTTTCTTGTTTTAGCATAATCAGACACTTCAACTGCAAGTCTTAGCAATAGCATGTAAAGCTCGTAAGTCTTGTCGAGTGAGATTGTCAATTCATTCTTTGCGTCATTGACATCTTTACTGTTGCTCTTGTAGTACGAAAAAAGTATCTGAATTACTTTGATTCGAAGAAGGATTCTGTTTATCATCTTTATTTCTTTTTAGCTCCGCAAAATTAGTAGAAAAAATGCAAAGCTTGAAATTTTTTAGTGCAAAAACACGATTTGTGGGGATTTATCACTTATTATTTCAGCGGCGGATTCTACTCGTTGTACGGATTGTATTCATAAAATTAATATGATACATGTTCATCCTCTTCTAAAAATGTAGAGACGCATGGTTGGTGCGTCTCTACAAATCAATGTCTCATCTTTGCAGACTGTTTTGTGTTGTATTATTCTGCAGAAGAATTAGAGTTGTCTACAAGTTTCTTTATTCCGTCGAAATTGAATCCAAGAGAGAAACGCAATGTCTCGTCAAGTGGACATGTCTTACTTGAACGAGATGCTATCAAATATGCCGCATTGATTTCAAACACTCTCATTTTGAATCCGATTCCTGCTGCGAAATATTTTCTGTTTCCTTTAGTCTCATTCTCGTGGAAATATCCGAAGCGAGCCATAAACATGTCTCTATATGAGTACTCTGCTCCCAAACTCCATGTGACTTCCTTCATTTCTTCGCTAAAACCTCCTGAGTCGCCAAAAGATTTGAAGATTCCTTTGATAGAACCCTCTGAACGGTATTTGTCCAAAGCCTTGTCATACTCCTCTCTGGTTTCGTAGTTATCCGAAATAGGTGTCGTAGGAACTAAAAGTTTGTTCAAGTCGAATGACACAGAGAATTTGTTGTAGACATCAACAGGATATTCGTAATTGAAACCTAATCTCCAGTTTGTCGGAATATATTGATCGGTCACATGGTCATCATAAGACGCCGGTGTACCGATATTTGATATGTTTGTACCGATATTCAATTTTGCGACTCTTTTGTCAGACAAATCAAACGGACGGCTGTAGAATGCTGAGATGTCTGCGGCGACAGCCTTTGCCGCACTGTATGCCTCTTCATCTACCACACCGTTCATCAAATCTGAAAATATGAATCTTAGTGCTACTGAAGCGTTCCAATACTTGCTCAATGCTCGTGAGTAGGCAACGTCGACAGCCATCTCATATGGTTTTGCTGTTCCTTGGGAAATGACATCTCCTGAAGGACCAGGCATATCTGTCAAATTGATTTCTCCGTAAGAGAAGTATCTTAAAGAAGCAGATAATGCTTGTTTGTCGTCTAGCTTGTAGTAGCCAACAAGATATGCCAAATTGATATCGTTAACGATCTCTCTCAACCATGGAGTGTATGATATCGCTATACCTCCCTTGCCATCAATGGTCGCATATTTTGATGGATTCCAGTATTGAGAGTATACGTCGGCAGATGTCGCTGCTCCCACATCTCCCATACCACCACCTCTTGCATCAGGGGCAATACTCAATGATGGTACTGCTGTCTGTAATGGATTGAAGTAATCGCCTTTGCTTTCTGCGTTTGCATTCAACACGGATAGCATCATAGCTGTTCCTACCAAACTTGCATTTATTCTTTTCATCTATCTATTCTATTTTAGCTTTTCTACTTAATTAACGTGCAATATTACTATTTATTGTGCAATTACCACGATTTTTTCTGTTTTTTCTGCAAAATCAGATTTCTCAGTGGCCACACGGATATATAGTAAATATAGACCTGGAGCGATTCTTCCATTCTCGTTCAGGTTCCACTCGATTTCCCAGATCCCGTCTGTTGGCTTGTCTTTCAATACTTTCTTTTGGATTACTCTGCCAGAAAATTCTGTCAACAAACATTCGACTGTTTGAACCTCATCAGGTCTGTTGGTCTTTATATATGAAGTGAAATTGTCTTTTGCCGGATTTGGATAGACAGTCAGAGTCTCAATTTCCGGAGCCAAACTCTCGTTTACATATATTCGAATTGTGGATTCGGATGAGTTGCTTTGCAAATCCCAAGCTTTGATCTTGATGGTGTGCCAGCCTTCACTCAACGCATCTTCAATGTGGAACTCAACTTTTCCCTCCGTACAACTTGCGGTATTGTATTTGAAATACGAATTTAGAGAAATAACATTCTTTGTGTTGTCGTCGATTGTCAAAGTAATGTTATGTCCAATACTGCTGCCTGTGGCGTTTATTCCATTTGCATCAGACAAATCCACAAAAATCATAGGATTAGGATTGACTTTGTATCCGTCCTTGAATTTTTCTCCGTTTGCTGAAACTATAATGTTTGGCCCAATGTTGTCTGGCTCAACGTCTGATGAACTTCCTCCAATAAGTATATATTTGTTTGCTCCCATCGCATCCCAACCGTTTTGCTCGTCGTAGGCATACATGGATAGTCTTCCGTAGTCAGTATTGTAGTTGATGTCTTTTGGTATAATCATTTGTAGCTCGAAGACACCATTTGTAATAACGGAAGATCCGGAATATAGAGTGCTTTGATGGTCTCGATAAGTGTATGGTTCTATGCCACTTTTATTTCCTTTCGTGAATGCTTTCATCTTTTTGTCTTTGAGCGTGGCATTTACAATTCCGTTGAATTGTTTTAAGATATTGCCTGTCTCATCCTCAACATGACAATAAATTTTCACTTTGGACAATGCTTTTAGCGTGTCAGTTTTGACACTTGATCCATCTTTGTTCAAAGTCGCAATGGAGTCGACAACCAGATTAAGTTCGGGAACTTTTAATTTTAAGCCAGGGTCTCCCAACAAAATGTAGACCATTTTATTAGAGTCTTGACCTCTTGCTGTTTTTGCCGCTTTGTATATTTTACCTAGGCGGTATTCGTTCTCTGGATTAAATGTTTGTCTTAGAAAATCTTTGTCTAACGATAGATTTGGCGATGCGTAAGCTGTACGCACAGCTCCAATAGAGGCGATAGCTCCTCCGTTTGGATTCAGCATAATCTCCTCTCCATAACTTGATTTGAAGTCATCGAATTGTGACAGATTACAGCTTCCCGCAAACCATACAGGGTATATTTTATTGTATATCGACTGTACTTGCGAGATCGAATAAGAATGTTCCGCACTGATGGCGTTGTAGGAACTGTGCCCTAAATAGTTGAAAATCAAGGAGCCTTCTGCAAACTTCTTTGTTATGGCGGCTGTCACTTCAGGGTATCTGCGTGATCCTCCACTCATGTCACAGGTGAAGTTGTCCCAGTAGAGACGTGTTATGTTCATCCTTGGTTCTGTGGATTCTGTGGTTACAATTGCCTCTTCCTGATGTGATATAAATGAGTGGTACCCGGATGTCGAATTTTGTTCTTCGTTGTCATCCGCCAATGCAAGAATTTTAGTCCTCCATTCTCCTGGCTCTAATGCATAGTATTGTTTTACTTTGTTGACAAGAGTCTCTGCTTGTTCTTTTTTTACGACTGGGAATCTTCCAACTCCTATGTTTATTTGTTTGTTTGTATATAGGTTATTGTATCCTAAAGTGCCGTCTTCAACATAACCAAAATAGTCGTCACTTGAGAAACTAGATGTTTCGTTTAGTGATCTGACGGATTGGTATGTCAACATTTTGTTGTTGTCATTTAACTTTAGTCTTCCTCTGTTGTCGTATGTTCCGTCTCCTATTAGCAGCAGGTATTGTGGATAAATTCCATATTCCGATTTGGCCGCTCTATCCCACAGCATCTTCATTAGTGCTCTTATGGCTGTCGGGTCTGGCGTTCCGCTTGAAAATTCATTGAATACTTGGTCGGCAGTGACCACAGCAACACTCATTCCATCCTCTTTCTGATGGAATTCAGCGATTTCTTTGGCTTGGTCAATGAATTCTGGATTTGTGACTACCATATATTCAATATCTTTAAGCGCGTGCAGATTCTGGTTGTTTACATTTCCTACAACTTCTGGTGTTGGAAAAGAACCTCCCCAGTTGACCACAATGTATCTTCCGACCGTTGGCCTTGTCTTGACTGTGAATATCAAACTGTCTTTGTTCAATCTTGTTGGCACTCTCTTGACATCACCAATTTCCGACACATCCCAAACTTGAATGTTTGCTGTCGAATTCAATGCTGCATAAGTGATGTTTGCCTCAGATAAAGATGGACTTACAGGAATCATCTGGTAGCTTGTGTTGCCTTTCAAATTGCATTTTGCCGCGGCAATTATATAGTCTATGTATCCAGCTCCTGTAGTCGCTGCCGTAGTGTATTTATATGTGGCTGATATAGAATTAGATGCGGGTTGTGTGACTTCCGCTTCCATTGTCTTCTCGAATCCAAGATCATATTTGACAGCTTTGTCAAAGGTCGCTGATTTGTCGGTCAAATTTGTCTTTAAATTGAATTCTCCTGTTGCTGACGATGCTGACAATACATTACTGTATATTTTTCCAGTTTCTCCTGCTATCAGATTTGTGAAAGAGAATGTGAATGTCTTGCTGTCTCCGTTGCTGAACTTGTTGCCGTACCAGTTTCTTCCAGTTTTGGAAATGTTGATGTCATCAAATTTCTGCCATTTGATGGCTGTGTATGTTGTCTCTTTGGTATTGTTTTCTGTCAACGTATCAGCGAATTTGATTCTTTTCGCTTCTGTGTCCTCTTCGTGTAGGAAATAGTAGGAATAGTCGGATGTGTAGTTCTCTGTTATTCCGATATTGTTTGTCGCAGATGCATTTATCTTTGTCAAACCGACTACACCTCTAAGGTAGAATGCGATTCTGTCTCCCAAATCCACGACAGGTTGGTCGGCCAGATCGTCGACGTAAAGGTTGCTTTCAGTAAAATCTTCGTTCAGCAATTCACCGCCATATCCGCGTAGGTGCACATTCTTCGGATTTGAGAATCCCATCTCACGCAACTCGCTGTAAGTGAAGGAGTAAAGTCCTTCTTCCTGTACTCGGATTTTTACTGTCTTTCCGCTCGACAAAACTGATTTGTCTGTATATGTACGCAGGTGTTGTGCACTGACTTCACTCATGGAAGCCAATGTGATTGCAAACGTACATGTAAATATATCTCTTAATAACTTCATACTCTAAATTGTTATTTGACGCTGAAATTAAGCAGCTCTTGGCCTTCGATATATCCTTTGATTTCATCTCCGATCTCTACTTTGCCTACTCCGCTGGGTGTGCCTGTGAAAATCAAATCTCCCGTCTTCAAAGTGAAGTATTTGCTCGCCAACGACACAATTTCAGCTATTGATGTAATCATTTCACTGCTATTGCCAGACTGGACTATATTGCCATTCTTACTCAGACTAAAATTAATATTTTGCAAATCAGTAAATTCTTTTTTATCAATGAATTCTCCTATTGGCGCAGAATTGTCAAACCCTTTGCTGATATCCCACGGTGCACCTGCTTTTTTTGCGGCAGCCTGTAAGTCTCGTGCTGTAAAATCCACTCCGATAGTGATGGCATCAATATATCTGTCAGCAAATTTTGCCGCAATATTTTTACCCATTTTGCCTATCCTAACCACAAGTTCTGCCTCATGTTCTACCTGTTGAGAAAAATCTGGCAGATAGAATGGCTTGTTTTCACGGAGAAGAGAAGTCTCTGGCTTTAGAAAAAGCACAGGTTCTTTCTTTTCTTCTTTATATAGTTCTGCATTGTGGGAACCATAGTTCCAACCTACACATATTATCTTCATAGAATGTTAAAAATACCAATTTCGCAAATTTAAGATTTTATTTTTCTTTTTTTATGTTTTGGCTCAAAATGTTTTTAACATATTACAAATACACTCCTATTTCGCATATTCCATGCTTTGGTCTTGTTGTGCCTCATTTCTTCTCTCAACAATTTTTATGTGGTATTTTTTGTTATGGTTGTCTTTGTTTTTTTCATTCCGATTTTTTTTGTCGTGTAGGATGAGAATCTATCTCCTAAAATCACAACAGTTTGTACTTCATTGACGTCAACATGTTGTCTTTCTGTAATATCTCGGTCCAACAGCTTTATTTCATTGGCCGACAATATAGATTTGTTGTATGAACGTATGTTTTGTTCTCTTGATCCATTGATGGTCGATGCCACTGTCGTAGCAACAGCACACGACAATATTTTTCTTAATAACTCCATACTCGATCCCCCTATTATAAATTTTAATACCGTAATTTCGCAATGTGCCGATCTATGCACAAATTTTATATTTTCATAATTATAACGTGAAATGTCATGTGGTATTGTGTATGAACTCTGAAAAAGTTTTATTTTTGTTTTATAAATAAGGAAACGAAAATTTAAAATATGGATTGGAAAGATTCGCTATCTGCTCTTAAAGGCACGTTGCCACAGGGAGATGCAGAACCAGTTGTTGAGGAAAAAGTGGAGGAGAAGGTAGACGCTCAGAATTTGATCGTTAGTTTTGAGAAGAAGGGTAGAGGAGGAAAGACCGCCACTATCATTTCTGGGTTCACTTGTGATTTGGAGACGGTGCATCAGATTGCTGACGTGCTGAAGAAAAAATTGGCTACAGGTGGTTCATACCGTGAGGAGGAGATCCTTCTTCAGGGCGACAAACGTGATGCCGCTGTGGAATGCTTGAAAAAACTTGGGCATAAGGCGAAGAGAGGAAATTGAATTTAATTCATAATTCGTAATTCACAATTCATAATTGTTGGTGGAATCTTACATTCCATCAGTTGGAGATTGGTATTTCCATAACGCTGGTTTGAGTCGACTATTACGCATTATGAAATTTTATCTTTTTTTATTCAGCCAGTCGTAGTAAGCTTCTAGAATTTTACTTGACATGTCATCTGGATGATTTATGTCCTTCTTAAGAAAATATATCTGTAGACGTGAGCCTCCCCATAGTCCCCAATTGTTTCTTATCCACATGCCTAAACTGAAATGTAAATCTATGGTGTCTTTTTTCTTTGGAAGCCCTTTGATGTATTCCTTGTCTTCCTCACTGATGATTTTATCTAGCTGAACACAACAATCTTCGATATCTTTGGGAATGTATACTCCGTTGATAGTGTCCATTTTTAAGCGTAACGCGTATTCTTCGTTTCTTTTGTCTTGTTTTTCTTTTCTTATTTTTCGCCTTTCTGTAAATCTTTCATTTTGTTTCTCCAGGTCAATTTCTTGGCCGTTCAAATAGCGATGATAAGACACTAAAATAGTCTCATAAATCTCATCATAGTTGTAGAATCCTTTCCTCTCAAAATATTTCACAAGTCTCGATGGCCGTTCGTCTGTTTGTATCCAATGATGATAGAAATCCATATGAGGATATGTAAATTCTTCATGGTTGCAGATGCTGTCTTCGTGGAGAGCCTTGACCAACTCTTTGTCTTCTGGTTCTATGGTTTTATCTAATATACGAAAACAGCCATTTATGTTTCTTGGTATAGGATAGTCATTCAACTCTTTTTCATATGCTGATGATAGCAGTGAATGAAAAGATAACAGAAAGATTATTACAATCTTAGTTTTCATAATTGTTTGTTTATGTTTGTAAAAAAGTTTTAAATTTCCCCATGTTTTTGGCCAGTCTCCACAATTACGAATTATGCATTATGAATTATGAATT
>Ga0307455_100035_pt1 | contig 11832 bp, 4 predicted proteins | sample GoafecBaGen6Rep2_FD_203830 | JGI IMG/M metagenome (GOLD analysis project Ga0307455, IMG submission 203830) | Metatranscriptome of enriched fungal communities from goat fecal pellet, Isla Vista, California, United States - Bagasse, Gen6, Rep 2... ... | reverse complement strand
CTCTTCATTAAAATTGCGTCTAGTTAGTATAATTATCTTACAACTACCTTGTAAGCTTGATTTCCTACCTTAACCACATAAGTTCCATTCTGCAACTTGACTGATGTCATAAAATTAGTTGCAACAGTCTTGGCAGCCAATGTTCCCAACATCGTGTACGCTTCTATTGTCTTACCCTCCGCACCAAGCACTGCGATACCTCCGTCGACTGGGATAATGTTGGCAGCAACAGCGTCTACATTATCAACTGAAGAATTGTCATCGTCAAGTTTCAACATCAACGAGATAGCATTTGCTGTGATAGAAAGGATCGCCTTTCCATTGTCTGACAAATACTCACCGTCGTTTCCACTCCAGATGTTTGGCAATGAGTTCTTATACTGAGCAGCCTCCAGATCCTTTTTCACAATCGGATTTGTGAACTCATATCCGTTGATTGTGATCTTATTAACACTGAATGTATACGATGAATCATTAGTATATACCAAATAGCCTAAGTTGGTGAAGCCTTCCTTCTTTGACGCAGGAGACAAATCAACATCGATATTTTTTGCTGTGCCAGAAATCTCTTTTGAGACCTCATCCCAACCTGAATACTGGCATTTGAATGTCGGATTCTCTTTTGCATCGTCAACAGAGAGATTGACAATATAACTTGTGATCAACTCAAGTTTTGTCTTTGGAGCAGTCGTGTCAATCTCAATTTCCTGGTCGAACGCCTCATTGATAGCCTCTACAATATAAGTACGGGCGACACTGTTCGCTGATCTGTTGATTGTGGCAAATCCCTTAGCTGTACTTAGATGACCATTGTCCCAAAGCACTGGCACAGCACCAACACGACGTGCATTCTCACAAAGTGTCTTAGTCCAATATGCAGTGTACTTGGAATTTTCAGAATCGAAAGCAGTTTTATCTACAGTGCCATACTCACCGACAACTACAGGATACCCCTGTGATGTGAACCAAGTCTTCAGTTTATCAAACTGACCAGACATTGTGCTTTCACTGTTTGCACCTTGGCCATAAGTAGTACATTTCTTAGAATCTGCAGCCCATGCCTCATCACCCCAACGAGTCACGCCAGCATCTGTTTCGTCTCCACAAAGATCCCAAGGAGCATAGTAGTGGACTGAAATCATAAGACGATTGCCGGAAACAGATCTGTCAAGGTATTTGTCTTCAGGGATCTTGAATCCTCTTGCCTCAGAAGTCAAATCAATATCAGTGTTCCAACCAGGAATCAAAAGCCAACGTTTTGCGTTATTCAGGCTAATAGGACGCACCGTCTCAACAAAAATCTGATTATAATCATTGATATTCTGGTAGTAATTAGCATTTGGATATGTGCCACCTGTTGACTGCCACTCATAAGTGCCGTCGAACACCTCATTCATAGATTCGAAGATCAAATGCTCATCATAATCCTTGAACATTGTGGCAATCTGCTCCCAGAATGCCTTATACTTAGCCTTGATCTCACTCTGGTTGTTACTGTCACAAAGAAGCCAGCTGCCAGTCACTCCATGATATCCGTCTCCATGTATATTAGTGATCACATAAAGATCCTCAGCCAAAGCCATATCCACCACCTCTTTGACTCTTGCAAGCCATGCCTCATCAATCTTATAATCCGGAGCTGATCCGATCTTATTCAAATAAGACACTGGAATACGAATAGTGTTGAAGCCACTATTCTTGATCAGTTTAATCAGAGCAGAGGAAGTCTTAGGATTTCCCCATACAGTCTCACTCGGAGTGCCATTTGAGTTTGCCTCCAATGTGTTGCCTAAGTTCCAGCCTGCACCCATAGCCTCAACCATTTCATACTGGCCAAGGTCGTCAAACTGATTATCGGCAAAAGCAGATAAGGATGTGGAAAGCATTGTAGCTCCCAATCCGTAAGTTAAAACATTTTGTAGTCGTATATTCATAATCCTTTAATTATATCTTATTAGACACAAAACTATGAAAAAAAAAAGAAAAAACAAACATACACACAGGTCCGGCAAACTAGCATTGATACTTTATTCCACCACAAAAGAGACAAAAAAGACAGAGAAGTCACCCTCTCTGCCTTTCCTAAAATTGAAATGATATGAAAAATATGAGTTTATTTCTTTACTATCTTGATTACCTTGCCGTCGATCTTCAACAAGTAGACACCAGTTTGGTAATCACCGCCGAATGTCATGCCTGCGTATGCATCGCCAGACTCAACAACCTGACCTACCATATTCGACACCACATATTCGCCGTCGACATTGATTGTCCACTCTGAATTTGTCGGATTTGGATAGACAATATCATCTGCAGACACGTCTGAAAGGTCAGCCAACTGATCAGTACATACTCTTGATCCATTCTCTGTAATAGGTGTAGCCAACTGGTTTCCGATATTTGAAGTCGTGCAAATTCCAAAGACTGTCAAGTCTGATGATCCATCCGACTTTCTTCCATACGATCCATTCTGCTCATGCTTTTGAGTTGTGATCTCATCAATCACCTCTTCCTTACCTGCATATGGCAAAATCAACTGGATTTTCTGTGAGACCTCTGCACTCAACTTGAAGTTCAGGTGCAATGGACCGCTTGCAGGCTCCTTATCCGCCCACAACATCACTCTACCATTGGCTGGAATCACAGTCGATGAATAGTCGTATGGTATCTCCGAAGATGCGTTGGCAGTAACATTTCTTACAATCATACCAGCCAAGTCGACGTCATGATTCTCACTGTTGTAGATCTCAATCCAGTCTGGCTTAGATCCGTACTCATCCTCTGTCCTATTGTTAGAAGCACAAACCTCATTGATAAACAACTTAGGAAGTTTGAACTCAGAGTCAGGAGTAAATACAACTTCAATATCCATTCCTGAAGACGTTACACTATCAAGGTACGACGTTGCTGTGCCATTCTTTGTCTCACCATTGATTTTCCACGATTGAATCTTATATCCCGTCGGAACTCGAACCTCAACCTTTATTCTTTCACCGACAAACAGCTGACGGCTATAATCAGAAGTGCTTGCAATCTTGTTGACCAAGAATCTGTATTCTGGAGCATTTCCGTTGAAAGTCATGCGGACAGACACATTGGCTTTTGTCGACTGCACTTCATAATAGGATACAAGCTGACTTTCTACAATAGAAGGACGCTGCTTAGCAAAATCGATCATTTTCTGAATGGCGCCGTCATAATCTTGCTGTGTGCATACCTTATTAACTTCAATAGTCGCGCAAGCCTCCTCCTTGACAAGAGCTGATATAGAATCACAAATTTTAGTCATGCGAGACTCGGTAAACTGTGTCTCTAGCAAATATGTGTATCTATCCAAGAAATGATACTTGAAATCCTCATTCTCCATACATCCTTTGAAAAGAGTACAGAGATGCAACTCATCCGAAGACAACATACCTGGCATTGAAAAGCCACCCATTCCTGGGAATGTGCCACCACCCATTCCAGGCATTGTGCCACCACCAGGTGTAGTTCCTCCTCCAGGCATTGTGCCACCACCCCATGTGCCACCGCCCCACATAGAGCCACCGTCAGATGTGCTTCCTGTCATACAATAACTCAACATATTGTTGGATGCACTCGAACTTGTAGACAAACCAAAGTCAACATCATACAGGAACCAACGGAATTTTCCGCCGTCTTTCTTTCTCCAAAGTTTTACGTTGTTGTTTACCCAGTCTGTGTTTGCCAAGAACTGCTGAATAATCTGATAGTCGATATATTCATCAATATCCATTATCTGAGACAACTTATCGTAGAAATCTGCGTCACCACTATTGTTAGCGGCAAGGTTTTCCATCTTATAATATGCCTCATCAGTTCCAATTTGAGCCACGTATTTTTTCTCTTCTTTCACCAAACGGATATACTCGATTTCATCCTCGTCATAACCATAATTAGACTCAATATAATCCTCATCCGTACGCTCACGTAGACCCATCAAGCCCTTGTACTCACCATTCAAGAAGTAAGCGACTGGCTGGTATGCCTGATAGTCGATATTCATTCCTTTTGCGAGAGTCTGCATATAGCCTTCTCTCCAACGTGGATGCATATAAAAACCGTTTCCTCCGTTACGAAGGGCAAGGGCTTTATATTTTGTGTAACTTCTGTCCTTGAAGAACTTAGTGTATTGGAATTTATTGTTTCCAGTACGTTTGTTAGCCTTAATCTTAAAGCTCTTCACAGCATGTTGACGGGAGCAAACTCCAAAGACACCAACTTCAACCTCCTGATTGTCCACAACCTTACCGTCTACTATATACTCAAAGTTAGCAGGGCGCATCCAATCATTATAATAGTTGGCTTTTTGAGCATTGTCACTGGAACAAGTAGAACGAGAACCATTATTTCCGACAACACAAATACCCAACTGAGGATCATTGAAATTCTCACCATCCGAGGTAATCGATACAATCGGCAATTTAGAAGTTCCGCAAGTGGAATAAATACCATCAGTGAACAGATATGATCCAGTCACCACGTCACTGTAAAGTTTACCATCCTTATATGCTCTTGCACGCACGATTGTTGTAGTGTCGAGATTAATAGGAGATTGGTAAACAACTCCTTTTTCCTTTGTAGGAATGCTTCCGTCCAATGTGTAATAAATCTGGGCTCCTTCAGTTGAACACTGAAGCTGAACTGCAGCATGACCACCAGCATATACCACACCTGGAGTTGTTCCTGCAAATGTAGGAGACGCTACCCTATCCGATATACTATACGCAGAAGTGTTTTCTGTACCAGGCGAAGGTATCATATACCCTCCGTCTCCATAGGAAATATGCGGATACTGCTTTGGATATTCGATTGAAATCGTCTGCGATCCATTTGACAAAATCAGTTTGCCAGCATCAGACGTAAGTTTTTGAGAAACTGTACCTGCGAACAAAGGATTCATAGTGGAAGCAACACTACTATTTGTTTCAGCAACGTCATCCTTTGCAAAGAAAAGCAGGTTGTATCCCTTTTTGATAACATGTGACTGAGAGAGACGCAATGTCCAATCCGTCTTTCCCTCCTTCTCATTAGTAACAGTCCAACCATTCAGGTCGATCTGATCCCCATCATTATAAATCTCAACATATCCGTTATAATCATATTTATCACTGACTATAGTGGATATATTGCTCGGCATAATCTCAGTGATTTTTATAGCAGCAGAAGCGGAGACCGCAGACAAGCAACCTGCAGAGACAGCTAATGTCCTAAAAAGACTGAATACGTTGAATGAGTATAAGTTTTCCATAGTACGTTATGTTAATAGAGTATGTGTTTCTTTTTTGGGTGATTTTATGTCAATCTAACGACAGATACAAAATCACCATCTTTATTAGAGTCTGGAGTAATAAAGTTTTTAGCAAATGTAGTTTTTTTTGTATACCAACAAAAAGAAACTACATTTTTCTACATACAGAACACACTTTTTCATCAAAAGTATGTTGGACAGCTTATTTATATCCCCTATATAATTTTCATCCAGTTTTTTACCAATAAACCACTGGACATGGATATCTTTCGACTGTACGTATAATATATATCAGAGCAATTTCATGCGACCATGATCCATTCTTTTTCTGCGACGTGAATAGATCATAAACGTAGTAAGCTTGCAAATTCTTTATCGATGTTCCCACCATAAACGAGACATACGAGACTTCTGACAAATCTGATTTCAATGATATTCCTGCCATAAACGGAGAAAAGAATCCTCCTACGCCGAAATCCAACTGTTTCCATACATCCTGACTCTGATAAGACGCATTGGCAAAAAGGTATGTGTCTGATATAGAGTTACGTCCGAACAATCCGTTAGATAGTTCCAAATCCTTGATATAGTTGACATGGGCGGCAAAACGTCGATGCAAGATATTGTTACCTGTCTTTTGGAATCCATTTTCAGGTTCAGACAAATGGTACATAGCGGCACCTAAAGTCAAGAACCCTTGCACACATAATGCCGCACCAACATTGAAATCAGCAAAATGAAAACGATCATGTTCAAACTCTTCAGTTGTATTAGAGCCATACAGATTACCAGTTCCTAAATCATATTGGTCTGCAAATGTCACCTTGCTTACATCAAACGTGTTTATGAAATATGTTGCTTGCACACCAAGACGCAAGAAAATACCATCTGTTGCATTTATTGAAAACTTGTTTGACTTTCCACTCTTCAACTGAAATGTATGGGCATAAACCAATCCTATCTCATTCGTCCTGTAGATGCCACCAGCATAACTGTCCAACGCATAAGACAGACCAGCAGAACACATTCGTTTGTAGAAATTCTGGTCGTATGAGGCTCTGACAGTATTATACTTATTCCCCAATTTTGGCCATTGTTGACGATAGTTCAAACCCAAACGTATAGCGTTCGCGTTTCCAGCCATCGCAGGGTTCAGACTAAATGGCACAATGTTATGGTTGGAGAATGTGTAATCCTGTGCGTAGACGCACACACCCGACATCCATACTGACAATATTATTTGTAGTAGTCTTTTCATTTCCTTTTATCTTACAAGGGTAACAAATCCACGGTTTTCACCATCTCTCTCAAGATTTCCAAACTTACATTTATATTTGTAAACCCATCCATATACACCCCATGGACATTCCTTTCCATTCCACTTACCATCCCATGTATCTTCCAAACCTCGTCCTTCATACATGATCTCTCCAAGACGGTTGTATATGATATATGAGAATTCGTCGACGTAGCGGCCCCCATAAAATCTGAATCCGTCGTTTTTCTCATCTCCATTAGGCGTGAATGCCTCTGGTGCCCAAATATCTTTCCATACATACAATGATGTCACACCTTCATACACACATCCTGCAGCATCCACAGCACGTACCAACACACTTACCGAATCGCCAACTTTCTGCGTATCATAACGGTAGTTCATTGTACGGCCTTCCAATTCCTGGGCTGTAGAGTATGGCTGCCATGTCCATTTAGCTTCAACCGGAGACAATCCAGAGAACTGGACTGTTGGGTTTGTCTCATCAATCCATCCAGGAGTGACCGAAAAGTCGAATGTCCGTCTGTTTGCTAAAGTCACACTTTTATGAGTTGTAGACACACATCCGTTTTCATCACGACCTGTCAATGTGAATTTAGTATCAGCGAAAATGGCGATCTCCATAGATTCTGAATTGTAATTCGCTGACAAATCCTCTGGTTCCGGCTCCGCGCTCCACTCATAGAAAATAGCTCCCGACGCAGAAAGTCTGACTTTGTCTCCATCATCAGCACATCCTTCTACCGACGACAACTTGATATCAAGTTTTGGAAGTTTGTAAACCTCTAGTTCGTATGGCACAGTGTTGGTACAGCCATTTACATCTGTTCCTGTAACATAATATGTAGTGGTCAGCATAGGATACTGAGTGATGGTAGGGCCGACCTCATTGGTATTCCATTTGTATGAATGCGCTCCAGATGCCGTAATTGTTGCCTTATCACCAGGACAAACAATCTTATCTCCAGTGATAAGCACATTAGGTGGTGTCAGCTGATGAACAAAGATATTCATATCAGAAGAACAATTCAAACGAGTTCCTACCAGTTTTACATACATATCTGATTCAGGAATGAAATCTAGATTTGGAGTATAGACAGTGTCATTTCCATAATACCATTCAAATGTAGTGGCTCCCTGAGCTCGCAGATGCACATATTCTCCCTTACATGCTTCCACACTTCCCAAATATGAAAGTACAGGTGGATCAACAGGAAGAATAGTGAATGTAGCGGTGTTCTGACAACCGAATGAATCGATTCCGATAACCTCAAAAGTGGTCTCTCCTGTAATCTTTTCAATCAAAGTTTCACCTTGCTTGCCATGTTTCCATGAATAATCCATAGCACCAGATGCGACAATCGTTGCGACACTATCTTTGCAGACGTTTATATCACCCGTTATCGTGACGTCAGGCACCTCTCGTAATGAAACACTCACAATTTTTGTCGACTGACATCCATTATCCCCAATACCAGTCAATGTATATTTTGTAGGGATAGACGGAGAAACCTCCAATGACTCTCCATCCAAACCGTATCCCCAATTATAAGTGGCCGCTCCGTGAGCCTTAAGCGAAGTGTATTTTCCAGGACATACCACACTATCTCCATCCACCCAAAGTTCAGGCACAGGGAGAGTGCCTAGGACTGCACTTGCCTGCGACACACAACCTTTACGGTATCCTGTCACAGTCACTTTCATAGTCTCATCATTTATCTTGAATGCACGGTGTGCTCCCTTCACTCCATCATGCCACTCATATTCAATAGCACCAACAGCGTCGATTTTGGCAGCTTCTCCCGGACAAACATCAAAATCACCAACTATTTCTATAACAGGTCGCGCAATCGTATCCACATAAGTCGAATCTTTCGACTTACAGCCATTCTTATCTGTACTTTCAAGTTTGATCCATACAGGCTCCCTCACCAAAAAACTCGTCTCTTTCTGGAAATCGAAATACGTGTCTCCAGCATACCATCTCTGGCTTTCTACGTTTCCTTGGAATGCCAATTCCGCCTTGTTTCCTACACAAACGCTGTCTGGAGCCAAAATATCCACCTGGACAGGAATGTTGACATTGATAATCTTTGTGACAGGATTTGGACATCCTTCCTTGCTATATCCAACAACCTGATATTCTGTTGGACCATCAGGGATATCATACGCTACAGAATCACTTCCTGCTGGAGGATATACCCATTCAACCCTATCCGGAGTTCCAACAATTGACAATTTGACTGTATCTAACGCACAAACTTCATCTTTGGATAAAATTGCCACCAAAGGAAGCTGGAAAACGTAAACAGGGACAGACATCGAATCTGTACAACCATTCAGGCTCACCTTTACCTTCCAAATCTCATTTCCCGTGATTTTCTTTTGCAATGTTGAATTGGTAGATCCATCCTGCCACTCAAATGTATATCCCTGAGCGGATAGCATTGACACTTTTGCCTGTTCGTCAGGACAAACCTCATCAACTTTATCGGCTATCTGCACAAGCGGACTCTGCTTGATGCGTACTTTTCTGCTCGCAGTTCCTCTACAACCATATTTATCATAACCTATCACCGTATATGACGTGTCGGAATAAGGCATTATATCCATTGAAGGACCGCTATAAACGATACCCTGTCCGGAAACAGGATCTGAACCCAAATCCCACTCGTAACTTTCCGCACCTATACCATAAATAGTTGCCCTTTCTCCAGAACATAGCTCATCTGGTGTCCAAAGATCAACTATAGGCGATGGATTCACATGGATTTTAATGGAATCTTCTGTCTTGCAACCATAATTTAATGAAATCGCCGTACATTTAAATGTCTGTGTCACTGTAGGAATAACCTGCAAACGAGATCCTGATATTCCGCCCTCCCAATCATACGTACACGACACCAGACTCGACACCATCAGACGTGTTGAATCTCCAGAACAAACAGTGTCTTTTGTCGCACTCAATTTAATATTAGGAGTCAACACTCGAGTGATATATAATGAGTCGTCATATCCACAAGAACGCTCATCTACCACATGAACATAAAACCAACTGCTATTTTCAATTGTTACCTTCGCAGAAGTGTCATTACTTATTACCGTCTTTGACGAATCCATCCAAGTGATCTTCGAGGTTTGAAAATCAATATTCTGAGCAAACAATTCTATTGTTTCTCCCTTACACACAGTGTTGTGACCATCTATAATCACAGTAGGATAATCAGGAACCGTCACATTAAACGAATCTGTTCCAGAACATCCATGCTTGGTCACAGCCGTCAGTTTCACCATATAATTACCATACCCTGAATACTTATGACTCGTGTCTTTCTTAACCGAATTGTGTCCATCTCCAAAATCCCAGTTATATTTCCACAACTCATCATCTGTCGTATTCAGCGTAGATCTATTCTCAAACTCCACATTACCGCTACAACCAACCGTAGCTTTCATATCCGGTTTCACTGAGACTGGAAGCAATTCTGTCTCCAATGTTATTGAGCTACAACTTTGCAACTCTCCTCGCATAGTACATGTATACTTAGAATTGGAAGTCATCAATCGGCGGTCTATTTCCACTTCACTGCTGTCTTTTCCTGTAAACAAGAACATCGGACTTTCATTTCCATCTACCCTCCATTCATAATGAGCAAAACCCTTTGGAGCCTTGATTGTAGCATTCTCTCCACTACTCTCACAGTTGTTCACATCAAGTTTCAAATCCGTTGTCTCCACATAGAAATATCCGTATGCCTCATGGCCTCCGGCTCCCTCTGGAGGTGTGGGATTGAGTGCAGAAGCTTTCGGCACACGCAAACAGTCATGGGTCTGGAATGTGATAGTCACTTCATAACCAACCTTATTTGTCAAATCATAAATTGTTGATGTCCAAGGCAAATAAGGATACTCATCCAACGCATTACTTTTTTTAGAATAGACACACGGTTTTGTAGGTTGCTTCAGATATGTGGCTGTCTTATTGGCGGTTGTAGCAAAAGATGCACATGCCTCAGTAGATACAACACCCGCCGGACTCTTAAACTCAACATTCATTTCGAATTGAGGAATTTGATCTCCCGAGTGTTTTCCTGAACCATCTGCAGGATCGTGTAACACACATGCGAAATTCAAAATCAAAGCTTTTGATTCTTCCGTAACCACAAACTTATATGTTGCTCTCTCAGCTGCAGCCTTAGGTGTATTGTTTCCTTCTGTACCCATTGGTTTTCCAATACGTAAGGACATAGCTCCATCAGAAAAAGGATTTTGCATAAACTCATCACAACTTATAATAGGATCATATGCCGAAATTGCAGCATCTATAAGTTTGAAACGGTCGTTCTCTCGCGTCACACGACCAGTCCACTCATAAACGCATATACTATCGGCATCACGATAATAATTTCCAGTTTCCATAGTCCAGCCATTGAAATTCCCATCAGAAAAATCGATGTTTGGAGCTCCCACATCTCTTGCAGAAACCTTAAAGGAACATAATAAAAATAGTAGCAAGCAAATCACATATCTAAATTTCGCCCGCTTCAGCATCGCTGAATTTTGAATCTCGGTTTTTATCATAATGTGTCCACATTGGGTCCGAAAGGACTAACTAAATACCCTATTAAAAACACTGCATCCAAAATTTGGAATACTTTGCAATACTAATAAAAAAATGTTAAAAAAAACAAATAACTAAAAAAAAAACATAAAAATCATTTAAAAATGTACAAAAACAGAGGCTTCAATGTAACAATTTACAAAAAATTACGTTTAAATATTTCTTCTAAAAATCAACATCCAATCCGAATGCGAATGCCGTGCTTCTAGGATATGCGGAATAATCCACGGATGGTGTAGCCGACGTTGCCCTTCTCACATTTACCTCAGGATCGAAACCGCTGTATTTTGTCCAGCAAAACAGGTTGTTGGCAGATGCATACACACGTGCCTTCGAGAGATTCGCCTTCTTAACCACCTTGCTTGGCAGCGTATAGCCCAATGTCAACTGCTTCAGACGAAGGAACGAACCGTCTTCAACAGCCCACGAATGGAACACATACCTCGCCATTATCGGCGACCACATTGTGGCATTGGCATTTATCTGTGCCATCTCCTCAGGCGACGCTAATCCGCCCACACTATTTAAATATGTCCAACATCCTTCCACGTCGGCAGACATATTTCTATATGAGTATTTGTTGGTAGTGGAATTTTCAATTTTATTGGCATTATACACGTCTCCTCCATATTTCCAATAGAAATCGGCAGACAAGTCAAAACT
>Ga0307455_100033_pt1 | contig 11883 bp, 7 predicted proteins | sample GoafecBaGen6Rep2_FD_203830 | JGI IMG/M metagenome (GOLD analysis project Ga0307455, IMG submission 203830) | Metatranscriptome of enriched fungal communities from goat fecal pellet, Isla Vista, California, United States - Bagasse, Gen6, Rep 2... ... | reverse complement strand
CTGACACAGAACGGCTACTATCCGGCTAACAGCCTGACAAAGGAGACGACGACAGACCCTGACGGCAAGAAAGTAGAGACGTTCAAGGATCTGCTGGGCAATACAGTCATGCAGCGCACTGGCGGCAGCCTCTGTACCTATTATGTCTACGACAACCTTAACCTGCTGCGTTTCGTATTGCCTCCCAAGTACCAGACCGACAAGAACCTGGCAGCGACATGCTACGAATACCATTATGATAAAAGGGGGCGCATCATTTACAAGAAACTGCCTGGGTCAGGCTCTGTGGAATACTGGTACGACAATGCCGACAGGATGATATTTATGCAAGATGCTGAAATGCACAGTGTAGGTAAGTACCGCTTCTATATATATGACAAGTTCAATCATCTGGTAGTTCAGGGGCTCTGCTCTTCTCTTCCTTCAAGTACGGCTGTTTTCAATGCTACACTTGGAACTTCAGGCGGATTGCTCGGCACAGGCTATAGCTCTCCTTCCGGACTTGGAACTGTTGAGCTCGAGATTGCAAACTATTACGACGGCAGCCAGAGCGGGAACTCACGTTTTTCCAATCTGACGCTTCCAAATACTTCTGTTTCGCAGAAGGGACTACTCACAGGTGTTGTTACTGCCGCCACTAATGGAGAACTGCTGGTCCAGGCCATGCAGTATGACATCAAGGGTAACGTCATAAACTCAAAAGCAAAGGACATCGGCGGCAGGATTGTCTCGAATACCAGCAGCTATAGCTTTACCAATCAGCTGGCTCAGTCCACAACTACCATCGGTGTCGGATATGGCGGAAACATGACTGTGACTGAAAGCATAGGCTATAATAACCATAATAACCAGAAGGCAAGCAATGCCATCACCGTGAATCATGGTACAGCAAAAAGTGCTACAACGACCTATACACATGACAACCTCGGAAGGCTCTCGAATGTGGCTCGTCCCACATCGTCGAGCACAAATCGTGATGTCAGTTATACCTACGATCTGCGCAGTTGGTTGACTGGCATTACAACAAGTACATTTATAGAAGAACTCTTCTATACCAATGGACCTGGTACTGCATATTACAATGGTAATATCAGCAGCATCCGCTGGAAGGATAACAGCCAAAGCGCCAAGCGTGGCTATAAGTTCACCTATGATACTGCCAACCGCCTGACATCGGGCGCCTATGGCGAGGGTGATGCGCTTGGCAGTAATACCGGCAGATACAGCGAATCAATGTCGTATGATGCAAATGGTAATATAACAAGTCTTACCCGATATGGCAAAGGTACATTGATGGACAACCTCACTATATCATATACTGGCAACCAGCCGACAAGTGTATCAGAATCGGCCTCGGACAATAACACCAGCGGATCGTTCGAATACAAGAAAGCCAATGGCTCTGGTTATATATTCAATGCGAATGGTGCATTGGTGGCAGACAAGAGTCGTGGTATAGCTTATATCACTTACGATTTCAACAACAATCCTAAGCAGATATATTTTACTAATGGCAGTGTAACTAAGTATGTATATAGTGCATCAGGGCAGAAGCTGCGTGCCGTTCACTATACTGCCAAACCAAATTTTAGCCGTACTTGGGGCGAAAAGCCAGCCGAGCTGACAGTGGCACAGATTTTGCTGGCAGATTCTACAGATTATCTACTTGGCGGAAGTCTGACAATGAAGAATGGCAAGGTTAATAAATACCTCTTTGAAGGAGGCTATGCCCAAGCATCGGTTGCAAACTCAACAACCGATAACTTCGCTTTCTACTATTATAATCAGGACCACCTTGGTAATATCCGTGAAGTAGTAAACGCAAGCGGAAGCGTACAGCAGGTTACGAACTACTACCCCTTCGGCGCTCCATACGCTGATATACCAGCAGCCACCAATCCCGACTTCCAACCCTACAAGTACAATGGCAAGGAACTGGACAAGATGCATGGTCTGAATACCTATGACTATGGTGCCCGTCAGCATGATCCAATACTCGCCAGATGGGATAGAATTGATCCATTGTGTGAGAAGTACTATAGCGTAAGCCCGTATGTATATTGTATGAATAATCCTGTAAGGTTTATTGATCCGGATGGTAGAGAAGTTAAGCAACCAAAAGGAGGAAAGAGTTTCAAAACAATCGGAATATTGGGGATGGCTGGAGGGACTCTAATGGTTATCGCAGGAACTAGCTATTCAATTGTTACATATGGAACTGGAACTTTGGCTGGAGGTGGACAACTTATTTCCGCTGGATATGCCACTTTCAATGCAGGTTTAGCGACATATGGTGTTGGGGTTGCACTTGACGCACACGAAAGTATAAAAAAACCAGATTCCATTAAACCAAGTGATATTTCTCAGAAGGCACATACCCCCAAGAAACAAAGTACTGGAAGTAAGAATAAAACAGAAGGCCGACATATGCATGGCCAAACACATGGAGGAGGTCCCAAACCGAACTTCAAACCACAAAATAACAAAAGGAAAAAAGCTGATGAACATAGAAATAAGGGGAAAGTCATTAACTAAAAAATAGAAATAGTATGAAAGAAATTATAAAAGCATTATCAAAGGATGTAATTGTCGGATTACGCACAATTGATGATTCTTACGACAATATTTACTATGGAAAGATTATCAAATATAAAGATAATCTATTGGATTTTTTGGCTTATGACGACAAGGGCGAAGAAAATACAATTATACAAGTTGGAACTTCAGATATTGTCAGTTTTGACACAAATAGTGCTAATACTGATTATCTCACAAAGGTAATCAACAACAAGGATAAGTTCACGACAAAAAAAGAGGAAACTATCACTGGAAGTAAAGTTAGCGAACATTTGCATTACTTATGGGTAAATGAAATTCCAGCATTATATCATACTATTGTAAAAGACGAATTTTATGCATATCTTATAGGATATAATGAGAATACTATTATTCTACGCTCATTTAATCCATATTATAATATTGATAATGGTATTATATGTTTCCCGATAGACACAATTGAGAAAATCTGTGTTTACAAACCAGAATTGAACATATACCCTTATCTCTACGAAAATCGCATAGAAATCGCTAAATATCACTTAGAATCAACTGACATTCGTAGTGATTTCTTCCATAGAACTATGAATAAAAAGATACTTGTTGATGTGCAAAACTCGACAGATATTAAAAACGAAGAGGCAATAGTTGGTTATGTTGAATCAATAATAAATGATAGAATATGCTTTAGAAAAATTAATGATGATGGCATAGAATGTGGTCAAGAAGAATACGATATTAAAGATATTGTGACCTTCGGGTGTGGTGGTTCATATTTAGATAGGATTGGGTTGCTTTATACAAATGAGATATCAAAGAGCGCAAAGGAAGATATTATCATAATAAGCGATTCTAATAAGTTGAAATCTATACTTTTTGACGCAAAAGAAAAAGGAACTATTGTTTCCTTAATTTCTGATGAAACCGAAAACGAATATATAGAATCTACGGGATTTCTTATAGATATTAAGAAAGATTGGATTCATCTTAACCTCTATGACATTGAAGAAAACCATTGGTATGAATGCTATCGTAGAATCAAAGATTTCAGCAAACTCAGGGAAAATGGTATTACAGAATTACTCGTAAAAGCAATATTAGAAAAGCAGAAGCCTTCTATATAATTTGTGATGTCAGATCATAGGGTCGGTTCTACTGACCGTTTTTCGGAACAAATAGAATACAAACAAAGATGCAAATATAATTAAATTAGGAATCATAGCAAAAATGGACTCAAAATAATAATTCCCCAAAAATGACTGATATGAGATTTCGACATATATTCACTTACATCCTGATGGCAGCCTTCCTTGCTCCTGCTTATGGTCAGAGCATTGCAGGCAGCAGCATTGCATCAAAGACATTGCTTTCGTCCGACGGTGCAAGGAAGGTTGAGCAGCATGTATATGAATTCAACGGGGTCTCTAATTTTGCACTCTGATAGAATATATCAGTGAAGAATTTGCTTTATCACGGCCAAATCCTTACCTTTGTTGTCAGAAGGAGGAAGAGGCCGGCAGGAAAGGGAAACTATCACGGGGTCTGCAGTCCTTTAGAGTCTATGAACCGTCTCAGTCCTTCCTGCTTAGTTGCAAAGTCCAGATAGAATGCCAGCGGCATGATAGCCTATTTAGAGTCCAAGACCAGACAACTATTGGCCAATTCCTTCATTTTAAACTGTTGCAAAGGTATGAAAAAAATCTTTATCGGCATCGATTTTTCCAAAGAAAAGTTTGACGCGACCCTCATCCAGACCGAGGGATTGAAGGAATGTGCCCCAAGTGTGCACGAAGTGTTTGACAACAAAACATCGGGCTACCGTCGTCTGGCAAAGTGGGTAAAGGCTCATGCAGAGAGCTTTACAGTAGACACCTGGCTCTTTTGCGGGGAGAACACAGGTGGCTATAGTATTGGTCTGAGTAACTATCTTTATGCCTCGGGCTATGATATGTGGCTGGAGTGCGCCTACAAGATTAAACACTCGGCAGGCATCCAGCGTGTGAAGAATGACAAGGCAGACTCGCGGGCCATTGCAGAATACGCTATGCGTAACTATGACAAGATGATACTGCACAAGCCTCAGAGTACCTCACTGACGTGTCTAAGAGAGGTCTTCCTTTATCGTCACAGCCTTGTCAGGCAGAAAGTGGCACTACAGGTCAGGAGAGACGAGAAACGGCTCACACAGGAGAAGTCGGGTGCCAGAGCTTTCATGTCCTTTACCAGTAAACATCTTATTACTGAAGTAAACAAAGCCATCGCCAAGTGCGACGAGAAGATCAAGGAGATTATCGCCTCTGATGACGAGCTCAGGGAAGTCTTCGATATCATCACCTCCATGCCCGGTATTGGCGTACAGAACGCAACATGCCTGATGGTCTATACGGACAACTTCCAAAAGTTTAACCTGGACTCAAGAAAGATTGCCTGTTATTATGGCATAGCGCCATTCGGGCGACAGTCTGGTACCAGCGTCAACAGCAGGCCTCAGGTCAGTCCTTTTGCCAACAGGATGATCAAGTCACTGCTTTCACAAGCTGCACTGGCTGCGATTAAGTTTGACGCGAACGTACACAGTTACTATCAGCGACTCATAGAACGTGGCAAGCATCCTCTTCTGGCGCATAATAACATCAAGAACAAAATGCTACATATCCTTGTGGCAATGGTTAGAGATCGAGTAAAATACAACCCGGAGAACGTGTATAGGACGAGTAACAAGGTAAGCTTAGCTCCTCAAATGTTAAATATATAGTTAAATATCAATCAATGTTTGGAATTTAGCATAGAATGCGGTTCTACTGATCACTTTTCCGTCTAAGAAATTATCGATGATGAATAAGTTCGTATCATGGGGTCGGTTCTTGTTTTCAACAGCTTGGGGAAAAGTGCTACTCGCTCAGGCTTCAAAAGTCCAACATTCACAAATTTCTGCTGGTGCTTCCACCAGTTTCTGAGTCCATGAACTCCGATGGCAGTCTATTATTTGTCTCCATGAAGTCCATAATAGCCTCCCTCGAAGTCACCCTTCCATCAGCCACTTCCACACCGGCACCACGGGTATTCCCTCTTCCCTGCCCTCCTCATCATAAGTAATCAGCAGGCACTTCCAGTCCTCATGCGCCTTGGCATACTTCACTAGTGGCGGCACCTCCCTGCTGTATGTGGCCCCATCCTTGATGCTGTAGGATACCTGAATGGCCAGCTTCTCGTCAGGCACAAGGAAGTCTATTTCCTTCTCCGCGTTCAGAAAATACACATTCTTCTTGCCAAACTGCCTGCACAGCTCCACCGCCACCATGTTCTCCAGCAACGAAGTCTCCGAATTCATCAAGAACAGGTTCAGCAACCCGTTGTCAATGAAATAGTATTTCTTCTGCATTTCCTTCTCCGTCAGCTTCCCAACCTCATTCTCCATGGGCAGTATCAGCCAACTGTCAGAGGCGTAATCCGCATAGTCTATCGTAGTAGGCACACTGATGGGTGATCCCGTTGCCACTATCACGTTCTTCAGTCTATTATACGACAGTGGTTGCTTCACGCTCTCTGCCATCTTCTTGATTAGTATGTTCAGCACCCTGTCATTCTTAATGTTATTTCGAGCGCAGATGTCGCCCAGATAAATCTTCTGATACAGGCTCGACAGCATAGCCCTTTTATTCTTAAACGACAATATCTCTGGCAGACCACCATAATAGAAGTACTCGTTCAGATGTCGCTTCACTTCGCTTCTCTGAATCGTGTCATACTCCCAATGCTCCCTAAGCTCCACCTGTTGCGCTGCCAGATATTCCTTGAATGAATATGGGTATGCATCATAGATAAAGAACCGTCCGCCCAACGTAGTTGCCACCTCCTTGCTCAGCATCTTCGCATTGCTGCCAGTCACATAGACCCTATATTTCGCATCAGTCAACCTTCGCACGAACTTATCCCAGTGCGGAATGTTCTGCACCTCGTCCAGAAACACCACTGGCTTTTTACCATACAGTTCTAGATGGGCCTCCAGCAGACTGTTGAAGTCTTCCGTCTGGAATTCCGCCAGACGCTCATCCTCAAAGTCCACAAACAGAATCTCGTCCCATCCCTTTCCCGCTGCCTGTAGCTGACGCACGCGCTGATACAGTAGGTACGACTTACCCGCATGTCTCACACCAACTATCACATAATTGCCATTCTCTTCAAAGTCTATGGGGCGGTTCACAATCACCGCCTCATCTACCTCGCGCTGCTTACTAATCAGGCACTGTTTGATGACATTTTTACTGATACTCATATAAATTTCATTTAATAAGAATTATACGATTTTATAAAGTTTGTTTCGCAAAGTTAGTCATTTTCTATAAAACAAAATTAATAAACCCTGATTTTTTTGCAATATTTTCACACTTTTTATTACAAATCATTGATGGCACGCTATACTCCTACCACAGCCAGTCTTCTTGTTCGCCATCGTAGTTGATGGGGCCTTGCCAGCCGTTGGCACGACAGACATTAAGGATGGTTTGCTGCTGCGCTGGGGTAATCAGTCGATCGCCTTTGCGCATTTCGAAATATATACGGCGCCCAAAACTGGCAATAAGCTGCCAGCGGATTCGACGCTCCATATAGCCGGGCATATCGTGATACATATTCTTGAAACCACGTTTCATCATCGCACGCTTATTGGGACGGTACATCTCGCAATGCTCATTTCCATACATGGGATTGCGCTGGTTGATGGTGTTAAACATCACGCGAGTGGTGTCGGCATACTGGCCTACAAGCCAACGGAGACACTGCTCGCGAAGGGGGCAATGGTCGATAAAGCATACTTCGTAGTGATCCACCTTCTCGCGGAACACTTCTTCCTGGGTCTTCATATTCTTTTCTTGTTTCATGGGGACAAAGTTATGTAAAAAATGTGATATAAGCAAATTTTTCAAAAAGAAATTTTATAAAAAGTAGCTAAAGCCGTCACTTTGGTATATATATTATTGGTTTTCAGTATGTTAGATAGTGACAGCTTTCCTTCTGAGCCGTCACTTTGTCGTCACTTTACCATCATTATCACAGAAATTCACGCCATAACGAGTGCCTAATTTGTGCTATCACACTGATTATCAATAAGTTCGTGAATAGTAACGCGAAGTGGAACTGCTAGTTCCGCCCAAGGGAACTGTCAGTTCCCTCCTATGGAACTGATAGTTCCACTATATTAAACGTGTTGAAACTACTATCTGAATAATTTTGAAATATACGGACAATCCGATAAAAAGCCCCCAAAAGTGACGGCAAGGTGACGGCTAAAAAGGCAAGCCGTCACCGGTTAACTACCTCATTATTAACATGTTAACTAAGAAAGTGACGGATAAAGCCATTTTTGAAGAAAAAATTTCTAAAAGAATCACTTGCACATTTCATGGGATTTTCGTATCTTTGCACAGAATTCTTAAACAACTAAATATATGATGCCAAAAGTAACTATCATCAAGAACTATAGAAACAAGGAAACGCTGAGAACCAGCGAGTTACAAGAGTTGGCCAGTATGATGCGAAGCGGCGAGTATCAGGAACAGGTCAGCGAGTTTCGGCATGTGTATCCATTGGCCGACTTCAAGAGTCGTCATGCTGATGGCACACTCGACTCACTACCCGAGTGGACCAAGAACCTGCCTCGCATCTGTTTCGCACTCGAACAGGAGCATCGCAACCACGAACGTATCACCAAGCAATACAACGGACTGGTTCTACTCGAGGTGAACAACCTGACGGGTCACGACGAGGCTGCAGCAGTGCGTCGTGGCGCCAGCGAGATGCCACAGACGCTGATGGCGTTTGTGGGCGCCGATGGCGGATCGGTCAAGATTGTATGTCGCGGCGAACTGTTTTCAGGCAGTCTTCCTGAAAATCAAGCTGAGATCACACTCTTTCACGAAAACCTCTACGAGCGTGCCCGTCTCATCTACAACGGACAGTTGGGCGTGACCATCGAGAAGCTGGAACCACTCACCCAGCGTATCTGCTACATGAGTTACGACCCTGAACTGACGTACAATCCGATGGCTACACCCATCTACGCCAAAGCCGAGAAACCCACCGAAGCCATCGCCCACACAACCTCTCAACTGGAGCAGACTGAGGGGCAATATGGCATCGAACGCTATCAGCAGATGCACACCGTGTTCGAGTTCAACCTCTCGAAGGCATACGATGACACGGTGGGCATAGCCGATAAAGACGAGCGCCGCCACGCCACACTCTCACGACTGGCACAATACTGCATGGAAACGGGACTATCGATGGGGCCGGCCATGCGCCAAGCGATGATGAAGACACCATTCTGGGAGGAAAAAGAACTGGTAAAGAAGGTGTTTGAGAATGCCTATCGCGAGGAACTGGTAGAGAAATACATGCAGCGAAAGGGTATTCAGCGCACTAAGAACATACCACAGGAAACGTTGCTCACGATGAAAATCAACCTGTTTCTGAACTCGAACTACGAACTGCGAAAGAACGTGATGCGAGGGGTGGCCGAATATCGTATGAGAACGGGTGTGGGATTCTCGTTCCAGGACCTCACCGAGGAGGCCCGCAACTCTATCACGATGCGAGCAATGGAGCAGGGCATCAAGTGCTGGGATAAGGACATCCGCCGCTACGTGAACAGCGACGACATTGAGCGCTACGACCCCATGAACGACTTTCTGGAGCATCTGCCCCAGTGGGACGGTCGCGATCGCATCACTCCCCTAGCCCATCGCATCCCCACACAGTGGCAGGCGTTTCCACACCTATTTAATATATGGATGCGATCGATGGTGGCCATGTGGCTGGGCAAGGGACAGCTGACGGGTAATGCACTGGTGCCACTACTGATAGGTCGCCAGGGTTGCGGCAAGTCGAGCTTCTGCCGTATCCTCCTGCCTCGCGAACTGCAGGATTACTACAACGACCGCATCAACTTCAAGAACGAACAAGACCTGAACCTGGGACTGAGCTCGTTCGGCCTCATAAACCTCGATGAGTTCGACAAGATTACCCAGCGCCAGCAGATTGTGCTGAAATATCTCGTATCGACAGCCGACCTGAAGTATCGTCCACCCTACGGCAAGGCCTATACCTCCAACCGCCGCTATGCCTCGTTTATCGGCACTACCAACGAGCAGACGCCACTTACCGACCCATCAGGTTCGCGACGATTCCTCTGTGTGAGCATCGATGGCGACATCGACTTCGAGACACCCGTTGACCACCAGCAACTCTATGCCCAGCTGATGTACGAGATACAACACGGCGAGCGCTACTGGTTGTCGAAGGACGAGGAGCGTGCGCTGATGGAGCACAACCTGGCCTACCAGCGACTGAACGGACTGGGCGAGATGCTGATGAGCCTCATCGCCAAGCCTCGCAGCAACGAAGACGGCGAATGGCTCAGCCTGAAGGATCTGTCAGCCCTATTGAAAAAGCACTTCAAGGGTTACAAGGAAGACACCACAGCATTCCAGAAAATAGGCAGCTATCTCCGCCGTCCTGAGTACAAGTTCCAATCGCGCCACACCAACAACGGCACATTATACCTTATAAAGCGGAGAGTATAGCCTTTAGGCGAGAAGCGGCCTAATTTTATTTAATGTCAATGCGGAGATTATTGCCGTCTATAGTTATATCTCGACAGAAGTTTCGCAGAATTGTCACGGCCAGATCATCACGTTCAGCATCGAAGGCATCGCTGCCGATGGCCTGCTGACTCTTTATACTCAATTGCAAAGAGTCGTCACGTTCTGTATACGCCAGTGTGAGAACCGTATTAGGGCTGATGACCCTTCCGCCAGAACCAAGGATTGCAAGTGATTCGTCTATCACATGAAGCACATTGGTAGTCCTCTGGCGCGACAGGTTGTATTGCTGGCAGAACTGTTCCATCTGCGACATCATTGCAAACCAGTCGAAGTACTCACTCTCGATGATAAACGTCGTCTCATGTATCTGCTGGATGAACTGCTTAGTGCGTTCACGCTGCGGGTTATCGAAGAGTTGGTCAGGTGTACCGTCCTCGTATACCACACCATCAGCGAAGAAGAGTACTCGGCTACTAACCTGACGGGCAAAACGCATCTCATGGGTTACCACAAGCATCGTCATGCCTTGGCGTGCCAAACGGGTCATCACACCAAGCACCTCGTTCACCATAGTAGGATCAAGGGCCGAAGTGGGTTCATCAAAGAGCAGTATCTCTGGATCCATGGCCAACGCACGGGCAATGGCTATACGCTGTTTCTGTCCGCCAGACAGTTGATCTGGCAAGGCTTCTGCGCGTTCGGCCATTCCCACCATCTGCAACAATTCGAGAGCTCGCTTTTCTGCATCCTCACGACTCTTACCAAGAAGCAGCATAGGTGCCAAGCACAAATTATCGAGCACCGACATGCCGTTGAACAGATTGAACGACTGAAATACCATGCCCATGCGGCGACGCAGCAAAGGCACATTGGCATCGGGCTTCAGTATATCTTCCCCATCAATAAGAATGCTGCCACTGGTAGGCTGCTCAAGCAGATTCAGGCATCGCAGGAACGTGCTCTTTCCCGTACCCGACGGACCGATGATGGATATCACCTCGCCCTTATGCACATCAAGGTTCATGTCGCGCAACACATCAAACGAACCATAACTCTTCTTCATGCCAGAGATGCGGATGATAGGAGAGTCGGCGCTCGGCTTTCTTGCCTTGCAAGCGACCAAAGGTCGAGCGGCCGCTTGGCTTGTCCAAGAAGATAAATACAAGTTAACTAAATCATCTGACGAGAAAGGATGATAAGGTTAGCCCACAGGCGATTGTGATCGGTCGTGATCAAACATAATCGCAAAACTATATCGTAGAAAGCTGAGGGATGAAAATTATGACACCAGCACAGTTACACGATGATATCTTAGGTTTCAGATAGGTAATTTAGAAAAATCGATAACAGCACTTCGCGTGGTCATGTTATTCAACTGAGGAGTGTTTCTCCAATTATTTAACCTTTCTGAAATTTGAGTATCGTCAGAATACGATGTATTTAAGTATTAAGAATTAAATCTTAGATATCTATTTTGTTTATATTTTACAAGGTATATAAGTAGAGCGTAGCACAAAGCTTCGCCACGTAGCGTATATGCCTAATACATAGAAGGGAGACTACCCCGTTGTATTAGATAGTTAACAATAGAATATAGATAAGAAACTTTTAAAAATTCAAATACTTAGAAAAGGGCCCTGAGGCAGGGCCCTTTGTTTTTTATAAAACCGTGAAGGATATGCCGCAATCACACTGTCAGATATATGACGGTCAGTACGAAATCGAG
>Ga0307455_100028_pt1 | contig 12254 bp, 13 predicted proteins | sample GoafecBaGen6Rep2_FD_203830 | JGI IMG/M metagenome (GOLD analysis project Ga0307455, IMG submission 203830) | Metatranscriptome of enriched fungal communities from goat fecal pellet, Isla Vista, California, United States - Bagasse, Gen6, Rep 2... ... | reverse complement strand
TGCTCTTGTTCTACTTATAGCAGAAAACAATTTCAGAAGATTATCGGAGGTATGTAAATGAAAAGATCCAAATTTATTGTAAGCCTTGCTCTTGTTCTACTTATAGCAGGAAATATTATTGCGGTTGCTCAGGCTGCAAATTCGGCAGGGTATGGTTATGCTTATGTTGGAATTATAGATGATTATAAAACACCTTTGCTGACAAAGCAGAATAGTTATGAGGTGGGATCCAATATAGTGCTTGATGTACAAGAAAACAGGTGGCTCACCTGTTGGATCGAGAATATTTATGGCACTAATATGACCAATAAGGTTAATTATAATGGGCCAGATAAAATCTATATGAACTTTAAAGATCCGGCTACGGGAAATCAGAAACTCTCTATTTCTACGTATATTACGAATTTCACGTCGACCGGAACAATGGGTAAGTGGAGCCCTGATTTTATTACCACGTATTAAGGTAAAGAGAATGCAGGGGATTTTCATCCCCTGCATATACTGAAATGATATTGTTGAAAGGAACGGGAGTTGCGTTACAACCATGAGTATAGAATTAAAAAGAGCTTGTATAAGCAGGTCGGCAATTACTGTTACGTTAATCAATTTTGCGATGCTAATATTTGGCGGTAGCGAAATCATATATGACAAACTTATTTATGATTTTGATTGGGGAGGTTCGTATATAGATAAGTTCCTGATAGGTTATGGAATGGGAGTGACATGTATCCTCGCTGTATTTTTCCCAATCACATCAGTGCTGGCTTATTCAACGTCATATCGTAAAGAGAGAGATAGCGGATATGAGAATCTATTAAAACTAAAAGTCGGAAACAAGGAATACAGATCATTAAAAGCTTTTACTGCAGCCCTTGTAACTTTTGCGTCATTGTTCATTCCTTGCCTTCTTTGGCTAATAATTTGCTTTTTTGTGTTTGGTGGACAAGTATCTACTATGACTATAATGCCGCTCCCATCCTTCTTGGAGAGACTATATAGTGGAAGTCCCTTTTTGTATGGATTGTTTTATTGCTTTAACGCTGGGATTCAGGGGGCAGTATTTGCGGTATTTGGATTGGGATTAATATCAGTTATACGTAACAAGTACCTTGGAATGTTGGCACCGTTTTGCTTTTGCTTGTTTTCCGCAGCGGTTATAGATAGATTTGCAAGAGGATTGAATGCTTTAAACTTGTTTGTACCAGAAGTATACGTAAATACAGCCATAGGTAAAAGTGGAATATGGTTATATGATATAGTGCTTATATTAATTGGACTGATTTGTTTTTTGGCAGGAGATAAATACCATGGTGAAAACTAGTTGGGGCCAAAAGATTTTGATTACATTTGCGGTGGAATTATTGGTAGCATATGTTAGTGAATACTCGTTTGTGTTGTATAACCCCAGAGCAGATATTTGCCATATTGTGATGAACTCGCTCAATAATGTATTTATTTGTCTTATTATTAATCCACTTTTCCTGATTGTCCTGACATATGCGAAAGATGATGCACTGTATCGATATGTGGATCTGATTCGGCGTAAGAATGTGACAGAGTATGCTATTTCGAGAATTATGCCAAGACTTGTTTGGCCTGTATTAGTAGTGATTGAATATGCGATTGCATCAGTGATGGTGAGTTATTATTTTATTCCCGCAAACGAGATACTTTTTTCGGGTGAATTGGATGGTGATTTTATTGACGTAATCATTTGTCAGATTATCAATGAAATAATCCTTATGGTGGCTGTTCATATTTTTAGAGAGGTTGCGGGTTGCCTGATTTCAAACAGAAAAATAGCTGTTCTATGTACAATAGCAGTCATATTTCTTGACTTCGTTGCAACAAAACTTCATTGGGATGCAATAACAGCATGGACACCCTGGGGGCATGTGAGGTATTTGAATGGTGGCCAAGCAACACCGGACTATAGAGTCTATTTAGGGTATTGGATGTTAATTGCCTTGATTCTTGCTTTGTTAGTTCATATGCTGAGATATAAAAGGTCTTTTTTGAGTGTAACGAGTAAAAGATTTGTTTGACGGAGAATCAATATGGATAAGAAAGTGATTGAGATTACTGGTTTGTCTAAAAAATATAATAATAACATTTTGTTTGAAAACATGGGATTCACTATGAATCAAGGAGAGGTGGTCGGAGTAATAGGCGAAAATGGCGCTGGAAAGAGCGTATTCCTAAAGATGATTTGCGGGTTGATTGCTCCGGATAAAGGGACCGTGAACGTACTAGGTGAAGAATTGGCCAGTGGAGACTTTCCCAAGGACATTGGAGTGATACTTGACTGTGCTGGATTTTTGCCGGGAGAGACGGGCTTAAAAAATCTTATGATTCTTGCAAACATAAGAAAGAAAATAAACAGAGAAGGTGTCAAGAAGGTAATGAGAAGAGTTGGGCTTGATCCAGAATCAAGAGTTAAATTTGGCAAGTATTCATTGGGTATGAAACAGAGACTTGCGATTGCACAGGCAATTATGGAGAATCCCAAGCTGCTTATTCTTGATGAACCCTTTAATGCAATTGATACGGAAACTTTATCTGATTTCACAGAAATGTTTAAGGATTTGAACGAAAAAGAAGATGTAAGCATTATTATGACATCGCATCATGCTGAAGAAATAGAAAGATTATGTACTAAAGTATATCGAGTTGAGAACCGTGGCTTGGTGGTATATAGATGATTGAAATTTGGGATTCATATTTTAGCAGAATTGGACCTGACTGGCTTAATTATCATATGCTTCGACTTATCCCTTGGATTGCAAGTTATTTGGTGCTTCTTAGGTATAAGAGCCGAATTGTAGTCTATATTTTTGTACGTACACAAAAACTATTAAAAGTATTCTTTCATGACTGGGTGAAGGCTTTTGTCATTTCACTAGGGTATTTCGGATTTGTATCGGCAATTTTAGCATTGTTTTTCGGTTTGGAGGGGGCTTCGACACAAGTAATTCTGTATATTGTTTTGAGAGAGTGCTTTGTTGCGATTAACGGTGCATCCATTTCACTAATTATAGCCCTTCTATTAGATAAGGCGGAAATTGGGTTCATGATGATGCTTGTAATAAGGTTTATAGAGGGGATGCTGTTGAAGGATATGCCGGGTATGTGTATTGTGATAATGACCTGCCCTGTGTTTGCCGGTGTTTCTTATGTGCTGATATATATGAAACTTGAAGGGTATTTGGGAATGGAATAAAAAAAGAATATTATTAGATGGATCAATTAAACATGAAGGTTGGAGGAAAAGATGAAAAGAAAATGTTTAAAATTGTTATTAGGAATAATTATGGGAATGGCAATTTGCTTGTGCACTGAAGGAACTAGTATCTGCTCAAAGGCAGCCACGCCTAAAACAGTTACAGCGGATAAAAATATAAAACTTGGGGAAATAGTTAGATTTAAAGAAATCAAAACAGATAGTATACTCCTTTCAAGTAGTAGAAAAGTGGTTACTGTTGAACTGACTTTGGCGGGAAGTATTAAACCTAACAAATACTATAATTACGATGTAACGGATAATGGAGTGCGCTACGTCGGAATGATAAAACTAACAAGCGCATACTACAGTAATGGATATACATACGCTACATATAGTGGCGAAGTAAGCGCCCAGTAAATCCCTTTGATTTCCCTTGAACTACGTGGTAGAATCGTATTGGATAGTAGTAGGGAGGGAAAGATGGAAAACAAAGAAAAAATTGAGATAGGGAAAAATATAGCCAGCCTGCGCAAGAAAATGGGATTGTCGCAGGCTGATTTCGCGGAAAGAATTAATGTTGTTGCTTCAACTTTATGCAGATGGGAGACAGGAAAAACTGCTCCACCTATGGAGTCGATTGAGATTATTTGTCGAGAATTTAATGTTACCCAAAAAGAACTGATTTTTGGAAAAGAAGCCACCGCTGAGATAAACAAAAAGGGTGGCCGAATCTTGAAATTATTGATACCCTTTGTTGTCATAGCGATTATTGCAGTTTTATTATGGCTTTTTTTCCCCCACTATAGGGTAGCGGATATGTCTGACGTACATCCGGATACATATGGACAAACAGTAACATATAAAGTCGTACCTATATTCATTTTTGGATTCGAGCACGAAAGTGCAGATGAATATGCAAAGAAAATCAAGGAAAGTTATAAGGACAGAGATGGTGTAGATGCTATAGAAATCTATTTTTTCCTTGCCGACGATGAAATCAATGACATTAATGGCGCACATGAATGTTTCTACTTTGTCTTCTGACTGTCAAATTATTACCTAAATACTGATAAAGGGATTCTTGGCTTATAATTAGCTTGGAATCCTTTTTTGTTTAAGAAAGGCGCAGATACGGTATATTGCACATAATGCAATAGCGTATTGCAAATATTGCAATAAAAAAAGAACCAATTTGCACAACGTGCAATTGACTTTTTAGACATACATCCGTTACGGTTGAATTAAATCATGCATGATCTAGTAAATACATTTCAATACTTAATCAAGCAAAGTGGAATTTGAGATAAACTGAGGATTTACGGGGCGGGAGAAAGTGCGTACTGACTCCTGCCCGAATTATAAAAGATATTTGTAGGGAAAACACATGAAAAATACTATTAGAGTACTATTTATTTTGGGGACAATAATTATTTTCTGCTTAAGCGCTTTTTTGACGTTTGAGTTATCTTTTTACAGCAAGATTCAGGGGGATTGCATTGCTCTTGATATTGAATTTGAGGATGGAGATGCATTTGCATCAATGCTGGACTGGGCCGAGAGAGAAGACGTTAATATAGTTAAACTAGATGAGAGTCAGGATGGCTATAGGGCGGTGCATGTATCATCAAAATTATTGAAAGAGATTGATTCTGAGAGAATTGCAATGTCTCCTTTTAGGACCATACCTGTTGATGAACTTACCGAGGCAGAGCATTGGAGATATTCGAGCCTATATTTCGTATCATTATCTTCTGATAAAGAGGTTAATGATATGGAGGCAGCCCTTGCTAATAAAGGAATTAAAATAGAGAAGAGAATGTTTTGTACACCGTTTTCACTGTTGCTGTCGGAGCGATGGCTTGATGGGGGAAAGGTTTACAGTTTAGCCTTTTTGCTTTTGTCTGTGGCTGTCGTTTCAAGCATTACAATATTTAAGTATATTTGTGAAGCGGATAAAGGAATATATAAATGTCAACTGATTGAGTCTTTGAAAGAAATGATCTTTAACATAAAAACACTGCTGGAATTTTCCTGTGTGGGAGTGATCGTTTTCTTTGTAATTCTTTTGACCGGTGGAATTAGAAGCGCGACACTGGCAATGGCGGTTTATATGGTATCCGGTTTGATTTGTTTACTGTGTTGGATTATAACTATTGTGCTTTTTATCGGCTTGATTCGGCTACTTAGAATAGCGAACACCAGACTACGTGTTAATGGGAAGTATATCTGCAGTATTCCGGCAATAATACTAATGATTATCTTATGCACAGTATCGATTTCGCGAGCTGCTTTTATTGCGCAAAGGGCATGGGTGGGTGGAAAGAACTTATTGCTCTGCAGAAACTATTCAAATGTTTACAAGGTAGTAATGAATAATATAGGTCAAGATCAAAGCTTGGAGAAAGAAAACGAGATTCGAGAGTTTGCAGAGAAGGCATATAGGGAGTTAACTCAGGAAAAAGGTGGCTTTTTCATGGATTCTAATGATGTTGCATGCAATGACTTAATGGGTCTTGATAGTGAGCAAGATGGGTTGATCCATGAAAGATGCAACACGCATATAACCGTTTCTCCTAATTTCTATAAGATAAACCCAATCCAGGCTTTAGATGGTGAACCGGTTGAGAGTAAGATTGATTATGATGAAAACACAATAAATTTGGCTGTGCCTGAAAAATACATGCACCTTAGGGATCAGTTTGTGGAGCAGTTCACAGAGTATCTGGATTTTAACAGATTCTTGATTGGAGAAAGAGTTTACAGCGCGGCTTCAAATGAGAAATGGAATCCGAATAAAGGCCCTCTTTCTGTTAATATTATTCCCGTGAAAAATGGGCAAAGTTATTATACATTTGATGACTCGGTTCGCAGGAATGAAAACAACTCTATTGCTGATGCGGTAGCTGTTATATACACAGATAATTTTCATCCAAGCTATATTCTCTTCACATCGTCAAGAGCCCTGTTTTTTCAATATGATGAAGAACAGCCTGTTGATGATTACTTAAATGAAATAGCTGGAATAAAAGGTTTTATCAGGGCTGATTCAGTCTTTAAAACTGCCAAGAAGGATTTTGAACTGGATTTGCTAGATTTCGCAGTGGCTCTTTTAATGCTTGGAATAAATATTTGGGGTTATTTGGAAGTTAGTCAACTAATTTTCGAAAAGAAGAGGAACGTTCTATTCCAACTGATTCCGGCAGCATCTGGCCTTGGAATATGTTATTTGTTATCCGGCTTCAGAGTTGTGAGGGTAATGAGATTTGATGTGATTAAAGGCATAATCCTTATGATAATACTTGAAACTATTGTATTCATGCTTTGGGGCAGGAATAAGCTCAAGCAGAGAACTTAAAATTGGTGTATAATAAGAGGGTAATATTATTTGGGAGGTTACACACATGAACCAGCACAAGAAAAACCTGATCTATTACCCCCTGGGCACGGTAGGACGCGACATGGTATACGCTTTGTTTACAAACTATATCATGTTGTTTATTTTATACACCAGAAGTCTGACTGCAGCTCAGCTTGGTGCAGTTACAGCCATAATGGTGGCAGCAAGAATCTTCGATGCATTGAATGACCCCATCATGGGTAACATCATCGAGAGAACCAGATCCAGATGGGGTAAGTTCAAACCCTGGATGTTAATCGGAGTTCTTTCCACCAGCGTAGTAGTTTATCTGGTTTTCAACACCGACCTTACAGGTTGGAATTTCATTATTTTCTTCGGCGTTATCTACTTCATGTACAGTATCACGTATACCATGCATGACATTTCATACTGGGGAATGATTCCCGCACTTACCCAGGATGGCGACGAGAGAAACTCACTTACAGCAAGAGCTACACTTTTCGCAGGAATCGGCGGAACCCTTGCTTCCATATTGATTCCCCTTCTCACAGCAGGTGAATTCGCCCTTGGCGGAAATGCCAAGACAGCATACGGACGTATCGCACTTGTTATCTGTATTCTTGCCCCTGCATTTATTCTCTTTCCTATTTTTGGAGCTAGAGAGAACAGAGATGATATGAGGAAGGAAGCTCCCAAGGTCAGCCTTAAGAAGATTGTTAAGACAATCGGCGGCAACGACCAGCTCCTTTGGATCTGCCTTATTTTCTTACTTCAGCAAATCGGAAACGGAATTGTTCTCGGAGGCGTAGGTTCCAACTACATTTACTTTGAGTTCGGATATGAAGGCGGCCTCTATTCTACATTTACAACAATAGGTATGGCTGCAACGGCAGTATTGATGGTTATCTACCCTGCTCTTTCCAAGAAGTATCACAGACAGCCCCTGGTTAAGTTCATGGGAATTGCCGCAACAATAGGCTATATCATTCAGCTTGGATGCGGCGTGATAATGCCTTCATCAACCTTGAAGTTCTGGGTATTGACCTTCGGATTCATGCTTGCAAACCTTGGTCAGTACGGCTTATACCTCATCATGATGATTTCCATTATCAATACTGTTGAGTATAATGAACTTAAGCATGGCACCAGAGACGAAGCTATTATCGCCTCAATGAGACCTTTCCTTACCAAGCTTTCAAGCTCATTTACTGTAATCATCACTACGGTTTCATATCTTATCTGCCAGGTTACAGCTTACACCAACAGAATTTCTGAGTTGGAAACTCAGGCTGAAACCGGAGCACTTGATGCCGAAACCAAGAGTGCACAGATTGCTGCAGTTATCGGCGAAGTCGGAAAGACTCAAAAGATTGGACTTCTTGTTGCAATGACAGTTATCCCTTGCGCATTTATGCTGGCATCGGTTATTCTCTACAGAAGGTTCTATAAACTTGATGAAGAGCGTTATGATGAGATTTGTTCACAGCTTAATTCAAAGAAGGCGACAGAATAATGTGGGCTTATGAGAGCGTAATATATCAGATATATACATTGGGATTTTGTGGGGCACCGTTTGAAAATGACGGTGCCCTTATGCATAGAATTCTTAAGGTGAAGGACTGGATTCCGCACCTTAATAAGCTTGGAGTTAACGCAGTTCTCTTCAATCCTTTGTTTGAGTCCGATACCCATGGATATAATACAAGGGATTACAGAAAGCTTGATGTGAGGCTTGGAACCAACGAGGACTTTAAGGCGGTATGCGATGAACTTCATAGAGCAGGGATTAAGATAATCCTTGATGGAGTGTTTAATCACGTGGGCAGAGGCTTCTTCGCCTTTAAGGACGTACAGGAGAAGAAGTGGGATTCCGAATATAAGGATTGGTTTCACATAAGCTTCGACGGAAACAGCTGCTATAACGACGGCTTCTGGTATGAGGGCTGGGAAGGCCACTTCGAGTTGGTGAAGCTTAACCTTAACAATGAAGCAGTAGTTAACTATCTCTTTGACAGTGTGAAAATGTGGATAGACGAGTTTGGAATCGATGGATTAAGACTTGATGTGGCCTATTGCATCGACCGAAATTTCCTAAGAAGGTTAAGGAGCGCCACAAGCTCATGGAAAGAGGATTTCTTCCTTATGGGAGAGATGATTCATGGCGATTACAATTCTCTTGTGGCAGACGACATGTGCCATTCCTCCACCAATTATGAGTGTTATAAGGGCATGTATTCCGCCTTTAACTCCTATAACCTGTTTGAGATCGTTCATTCCCTTCTCAGGCAGTTTGGCCCTGAACAGTGGACTCTTTATAAAGGGAAACATTTGCTAAGCTTCGTGGATAACCATGATGTGTCAAGAATTGCCACAGTCTTAAATAACCCCAATCACCTGCCTTTAATTTACGGCATGATGTTTGGAATGCCGGGAATTCCTGCTATATATTACGGAAGTGAGTGGGGAATCGAGGGCGATAAGGGGCAGGGTGATCCTGCATTAAGGCCCTGCATAGACAAACCGGAATGGAATGAACTTACGGATAAGATAGCATCTATGGTGAAGGCCAGAAGAGAAAGCCATGCCTTAAACTATGGCGGCTTTAAATCTCTGGTTCTTACCAACAGACAGTGTGTATATGAAAGGGAGAGTGAGCGGGGCAGAGTTATGGTGGCCATAAATGCCGATGAGAATCCCTTTACTGCACATTTTGACGCCAGAGCGGGCAGAGCAAAGGATTTGATTACAGGGGCGGAGATAGACTTCGGAGGAGGGCTTGACATACCGCCCTACACCGTTTATTTCCTTAGCCCATATTAATAAAAAAGGAGTGAGATATTATTATGAAAAGAAAATTTATATCAGTTATTTGTGCGGCAGTACTTGTTATGACAACTGCTCTTGCAGGCTGCGGAAATGCAAGCACAGACAAGCCGGAAGAAACACCTGTAACGGAATCAGAAACGGTGACTGAAGAAGTCACTGAAGAAGTGACACCTGAGCCTACCGAGGTGGTGGAAGAGGCTCCCGCTGTGGTTTATGAGGATGTTGACATTAATGTCGCTGCCCTTAAAGGACCCACTGCAATGGGTATGGTTAAGCTTATGGATGAGTCTGACAAGGGTGAGACAGCTACCAATCACTACACCTTTACCATAAGTGCAGCACCGGATGAGATAACACCTGCTATCGTTCAAGGCAATCTTGACATAGCAGCGGTACCTGCGAACCTGGCAGCAGTTCTATACAACAAGACAAAGGGTGGGGTAAAGGTAATTGCAGTCAATACCCTCGGAGTCTTATATATAGTAGAAAACGGTGAGACCATTAACACCGTAGAGGATTTAAGGGGAAAGACAATCTATGCATCAGGTAAGGGAGCAACTCCCGAGTATGCCCTTAACTATATGTTATCAGCCAATGGAATCAATCCTGACACAGATGTCACAATTGAGTATAAAGCAGAACATGCCGAGTGTGTAAGCGCTTTGGAGAGCGACCCCGACGGTGTTGCAATGCTTCCACAGCCCTTCGTTACCACAGCTCAGTTACAGAATGAGAAAACAAGAATTGCTCTTGATATGACCAAGGAGTGGCAGAATGCAGCAAGTGCTTCAGGCTCCGGAGCCACACTGATAACGGGAGTTGTTATAGCAAGAACCCAGTTTGTGGAAGAACACCCGGAGGCAGTGGATCTCTTCCTTGAGCAGTATGGAGAATCTGTAGATTTTACCAATGAGAATATAGACGAAGCTTCTACACTTATTGAGAACTATGGTATTATTAAAGCAGCTGTTGCAGCAAAGGCAATTCCTTACTGTAACATAACCTGCATGGCAGGCGATGAGATGAAAGAGAAACTCTCCGGATACCTTGGCGAGCTTTATAACCAGAATCCGGAATCAGTAGGTGGAGAGCTGCCGAAGGATGAATTCTACTACTAAGTTCTTTAGAAAGAGAAAAGGGACTATATTTGCGATTGTATTCTGGCTTCTCATATGGCAGATTGTTTCCATGTGCCTTAAGTCGGATATCCTTCTCGTTTCCCCAATAAAGGTAGTGAAGTGTTTGGGGGAGCTTATAGTCACTTTTGATTTTTGGAGAGCGGTAGGCTTTTCCTTCATAAGGATAATTGCGGGCTTTCTGCTTGCTTTAATTCTGGGCATTATATTTGCTACAATTTCTTATGACATTAAGCCGATTCGGGAGTTCATTGAACTCCCGCTGTCGGTTATCAAAGTAACGCCGGTGGCATCCTTCATCATTCTGGTACTTATCTGGATTCCGTCACGGAACCTGTCAGTATTTATTTCTTTCCTTATGGCGTTCCCTGTTTTCTACACCAACATATTTAAGGGACTTTCTACGGTGGACGATAAGATGAAGGCCATGGCGGATGTTTTTCGTTTACCCATATCAGGTCAAATCAGATATATCTACGTTCCGGGAGTAATACCTTTCTTTAAGGCGGCCTGTTCGTTAGCTTTAAGCTTTTCCTGGAAGGCCGGGGTTGCGGCGGAAATCATAGGGCTTCCAAGGGGCTCCATGGGGGAGAGGCTTTACGAAGCAAAGATTTATCTTAATACTGACAGAATGTTTGCATGGACGGTGACAATAATTGTCATAAGTGTGGTGTTTGAGAAGATAGTGGGTTTTGCCATAAATAAGGCAATGGACAGACTGGAGGGAAGATAACATGGCAATAAGTGTTAAGAATCTCTCCAAATCCTACGGAGAAAACAAGGTCTTAAATGACTTTTCAAAAGTATTTGAAGATAATTCATTTACGTGTATAATGGGTAAGTCAGGTGTGGGCAAAACCACTCTGCTTAATGTGATACTTGGGGTCACGAAGCAGGACGCAGGAGAAGTATCCGGCAGAGAGAATGCCAAATTCAGCGCAGTTTTCCAGGAGAACAGGCTGTGTGAGAACCTGACGGCTCTTCTTAATGTGAAGATGGTAACGGACATTTCGGGACGATATTCCCGGTCCGATATTATAAATATGTTTAAGAGAATCGGAATTGACGGAGAGGATAAGAAACCGGTAAGCGACTTCAGTGGAGGGATGAAGAGACGCGTGGCTATCTTGAGGGCTCTGATGGCAGATTTCGACATTCTTGTTATGGACGAGCCCTTGAACGGGCTTGATGAGGAAACAAAGGGGAGTGTAGTGGAGCTGATTCGTGAGCTGACGAAGGATAAGACCGTCATTATGACAACTCATGATTCTGCTGAGCCTAAGCTTTTTGATGCCGAGATAATACAAATCTGACTTAGGGAGTAAAAGGTTTGGAGTATATAAGGGTACCTGCCGTTTATGAGAAGATGAAACGGGCAGAGGAGACTTACGCGCCCATGGTTCTTATGGCACCGTCAGGGTGTGGAAAGAGCGCGGCAATTTCATATTACTATCGTCGAAAGAAGACACTTATTCTTAGCTGTAAGAGTGGCAAACCGGAGGATATGCCTGCGCCCTCTTCCATAAGACAAAGTGTAGTCGTTATTGAGGACGCCCAGTGGCTTAATGACGAGGAAGGCATAAGATATATTAAAGAGCTTTTAAACTTCCCCGGAATTCAGACTGTCATATTAACAAGGGGCGATTTCCCCTCATATCTTGCTCCTTTGGAGCTTTCCCTTGGATTTGTACGAATAACTGAGAAGGATTTT
>Ga0307455_100022_pt1 | contig 13066 bp, 9 predicted proteins | sample GoafecBaGen6Rep2_FD_203830 | JGI IMG/M metagenome (GOLD analysis project Ga0307455, IMG submission 203830) | Metatranscriptome of enriched fungal communities from goat fecal pellet, Isla Vista, California, United States - Bagasse, Gen6, Rep 2... ... | reverse complement strand
GAATAATTATTCGCATATTTTGTAGTTAATCAATTTGAATTTATTTCTTGGTTTTGGAGGAGAGAAGAAGAGATTATGAGAAAGCAGAAGTTTTTTACTAAGGCTTTGGCAATGGTTCTTGCTTCAGCAATGATTCTTTCTCTTGCAGCCTGCGGCGGCAAAGACGGAAAAGATGGCGAGAATAAGTCCGGAGCAGCAACAGAGGCGGAGCAGTACGGGGGTAAAGAGTTTGTTTACGCTGCTTCATTTATGGACATAGATTATACGGGATATTTGGACGGGGGCCATATCAGGGATAACAATTACTATTTCCTTGGGGGCGATTACAATGAAACAACTCAGATATATACACAGACCCTTTTCAAAACTGATCTTACAGCAGGGAAGATTGTACCTGAGGAAACAGGTTTTAAGCAGTCTGCCGGAATAAATGATACCGAGACATGGTTTGCCAATGACTTTGCTATTTTAAGTGATGGCAGCCTGGTTCTGCAGGAACGTTGCAGCAGACAGGGCGGCGAAGAAACCGGAAACTGGCTGGTACATGTTGACGCAGATGGAAATGAACTAAGCAAAAAAGACATTACGGAAGATGTCAAGGTTGAGGATGCTGAATATTCATATTTAAGCTACATGCTTGCCACCAAAGATGACGAGATTGTTCTCACGGACGGAGAAAACAAAGTCTGGAAATTTGACAAGGAAGGCAATCTCCTTGCTACAGCTGATGTCAAAGGAATTCAGTGGATTCAGAGTATGAACCTTGCTTCTGACGGAACCATAGTTGTATCCGGATGGGGTGAAAATGGCCAGGAAGCATTTAAGGTTAACTTTGATACCAAGTCAACAGAGAAGTGGCTTGATTTCAGCGGAGATGCCGAAGACCTTGATATAGAGGAAATTCTGGTTGGAAAGAATGACCAGACTTATGTTAGAACCGCAGACGCACTTTTTGAATTAAACCCTGAAACCGGTGCCACAACAGAAGTTCTTAAGTGGCTTGACTCCGACATTGCTTCATGGGATATCAGACAGGTTTTCTGTGCAGAGGAAGATGAGTTCGGAGTAATTATGGGTGATGGTTATGAGGATGATGCCCAGTATGAGGTAGGTATTTTAAGAAAAACTGCCGTAGCTGATATGCCTGTGAAAGAGATTATTACCCTCGGAACCTTCAGTTATTCCGGAGGCGGAAGTGATTCTCAGAAAGCAATTGTTAATTTCAACCGTAAATCTGATAAATACAGAGTTGAGACTATTCCCTATATGGTAGGAGAAGGCGAGGATGCATGGCAGAAGGCAGTTGAGGCCTTTAACAATGACATTCTTGCAGGAACAGGTCCGGATGTTGTTGAAGCAAGCAACTTAAACATAGAAAGACTTACATCAAAGGGACTCCTTGTGGATCTTAATGAGTATCTTGATAAAGACCCTGATGTTAGCAGAGATGATTATTTCAAATCTGTGCTTGAGACCAATACATCAAAAGAGGGAACTCTTTACTGCATTCCCAACGCATTTACGGTTATGACCCTTGCAGGCTGGAAAGAAGATGTAGGTGATAAGCAGGGCTGGACCGTAGATGAAGCAAAGGCTGTTTTTGAAAAGAACAAGGGCAAAGATTACATGTATATGACCGACAGACAGAGTGCTCTTGCAATGCTTCTTTACACCAACTATGACCAGTTCGTTAACTGGAAGGAAGGTATATGTAATTTCAATAATGATGATTTCACCAATCTTCTTGAGATAGCAAACATGTTCCCTAAGGAAACACCGAATAATGATGAATATGATCCCGCAGGAGGAATAATTGACCATTCTACTCTTCTTTATGAGGCATATTTGTCATCAATGAACGAGTATCTCCTTACAAAGGCAATCTTTGGTGATGACGCAAGCAAATTTACCCTTATCGGTTTCCCGGGAAACGAAGGTAACGGTGCAAGAATTTCCACAAACGGCGGATATGCAATCAATGCAGCCGCAAAGAATAAAGATGCATGCTGGGAGTTCGTAAAGAGTTTTATCTCCCCTGATTCATATAAGGCATCAAACAGCTGGCAGATTCCCAGTCTTAAGTCTGCATTTGATGCGCAGCTTGAGAAGTTAATGGTACCTGAAACATATGTTGATGAGAACGGAGAAGAGCAGCAGGTAGCTTCCATTGGATATGGCATGGGAAATCATACATTTGAAATTTTCCCTCCTACACAGGAAGATGTTGATGCCTTCATGGATTTGATTGACAATGCCAGAGGAAGTATCAACTACGATGACTTTATCTATGGTATAATCGAGGAGGAAGCCGGAGCTTTCTTCGACGGAGGCAAAACGGCGCAGGATGCGGCTGCAGTAATTCAGAGCCGTATACAGACTTACTTAGATGAGAACGACTAAAGAATTAACAGGAAAAGCAACAAAGTTCACAAAGAAAAGCAAAAGGAGTTCGAGGTGGTTTCTCACCCCGAGCTTCCTTGGCGTTTTTATCTTTTTTGTGCTTCCTTTCTTTGTGGTTATTTACTATTCGATGGTTAATAACCCTGTAGCTCATGAATTTGTATTTCTTGACAACTTTGCCAAGGTTGCAAGGAACGGAGCCTTCCAAAGAGCAATTCGAAACACGGCAGTTTTCTCTGCCATTTCAGTTCCCCTGGCAGTGGTGCTTTCGCTTCTTCTGGCAGTGGTGCTTAATCAGAGGCTGCCCTTTCATTCTCAGTTCAGAACTGCATTCTTAAGCCCAATGATGGTACCTGTAGCATCAATCGTACTTATCTGGCAGGTGCTTTTCCATTATAACGGTGCGGTAAATGATCTGATTGTTAACCTGGGAGGAGACAAGATAGACTGGCTGAAATCTGACAAGGCAATCTTTGTTATAGTTATTCTCTTTCTGTGGAAGAACCTGGGCTACAACATGATTATGTTTATGGCAGCCCTGGGCAACCTTCCCACGGACTTAATAGAGGTGGCAGAGCTCGAATCCGCCAACAAGTGGCAGATTTTTGTACATATCAAATTAAGATACATGTCATCTACAATTCTTTTTGTAACCATCATGTCTCTTATAAGCAGTTTCAAAGTATTCAGGGAGGTATACCTTTTAACTGAGGACCACCCGGTTGAAAACATTTATTTATTACAGCATTTTATGAACAACATGTTTGGTAATCTTGATTACCAGAAGCTTTCATCGGCAGCGATTTATATGTCCCTGGCTATGATAGTAATCATTGGAGTGCTTTTCGCAATTGAGAATCACTTCGGAAAGGACGTGGAAGAATGAATACTCCTTCTAAGTACGATCCTTTAAAAGCCAGAAAGAAAAGAAAGAAAATAATACATGGAATAAACATCAGCATCTGTGTTATTATTGCGGCGATGTTTGCCATCATGTTTCTGACACCCATTATTCTTACCGTCACCAATTCCTTTATGAGTGCCAGTGAGATATCTTCAAACTATGGCTCTGTATTTGCCAGAAGTGAGAAGGGCGGAAGGGTGTTTATATCAGAAAAGGTCAATCTTAAGTTCATCCCTGACATGGTCAGCGGAAGCCAGTATCTGACGGTTCTGTTTAAGAGCCCGGATTACCTTTTCAAGTTTTGGAACTCGGTTATTCTTGTTGTTCCTATTGTGGGATTCCAGCTGTTTGTTGCATTATTAGCGGCCTACGGTTTTACCAGATACAGGGGAAGGATAAGGGAGATAATATTCTTCGGTTACATTATCCTTACTTTGATGCCTTATCAGGTTACTCTTGTACCGAACTTTCTGGTGTCCAACTGGTTAGGAATAATCGATACCAGGTGGGCCATCTGGCTCCCGAGTATATTCTCACCCTTTGCGGTGTATTTACTTACGAAAAACATGAGAAAAATCCCCTCCTCCTTCATCGAAGCGGCGAAGATTGACGGAGCGGGAGAGTGGCAGATTTTTAGTAAGATCTGCGCACCTCTTTGCAAGGGAGCTCTTTGCTCCGTGGCAATTCTCATTTTTATAGACTATTGGAATATGGTTGAACAACCGATTATTCTTCTTAGCGATGAAGCCATGCATCCCTTGTCGGTATTCCTTTCGAAGATTAACTCGGGAGAGATAGGACTGGCCTTTGCGGTGGCAACAATTTACATGATACCAAGTTTATTGATTTTCCTTTATGGAGAGGATTACCTGGTAGAAGGTATTACATTCCAGAGTGGTATTAAGGGGTAGAGAGGTATTTAAGAAATGTCTGAGAAATCAAAAAACAAGAGAGAATGGGTCAAAACAGCTGCAATCATTTTCCTTTCGGTAATGCTTGTGCTCACCTTCTTCTCACAAACCATTATGAACTATTCATTGCCCATTGTTACTGCCCAATACATTAACAGTGGACAGATTTCGGCGAAGGTAAGAGGAAGCGGAAAGATTGAATCCGCCGATTTATATAACGTACAGATTCCTGAAACCAGAGATATTCAGAGCATCGAGGTCAAGAAGGGTGACAAGGTCGAAAAGGACCAGGTAATGATTCACCTTAAGGACAAAGAGAGTGATGAATTAAAGACAGCCAAGGAAGAGCTTGAGAAACTTCAGGTTGAGTATAAGAAGGCTCTTCTTGACGGCGGAATTTCAGATTTCGTTTACTATGATGCGGTTGCAGGAAGAGAAGACTCAACGGATGGTTATAGAGCGAAGATTAAGGCAGCCAAGGCGAGAGTAGAGAACCTTGATGCTCAGATTCTTGCTCTTAAGAATCAGCAGCTTACAGGAAGCTATGACGCAGCTTCACTGGATGCAAAGATTGCCAGTGCGCAGACGGCAATGGATGCTGCTCAAGCAAAGATGGAAGGGGCAAATGTTACAGCACCTTCAACCACTTACGCTAATGCGAATGATGCAAAGGCAGCCATGGATAATGCGGCGACGGCTATGGAAGCTATTAGAACAGATCGAGACATGGCGCAGACAGCCATGAATTCATATTATACAGAACACCATGAACAGGTTGAAAAGCTTCAGGCAGCGTATAATGAAAGAGCTAGACTGGAAACAGAAGATGCGGTTAATGGTACGACTGATGCAAACAACGCATTCGCTACTTGGTTAACAAGTAATCCCACAGATGGCGTTTCAGGGTCTAACACAGCTTCGAATATCAAAGATATGATCGCAGCGATAAATGGTACCCCTTCAGATGGTACAAGTCCTGCATCTGGATATTATTTACTGACTGAAGAATATAATAAGAAACAGACTGCTTACGAGGAGGCATACAAAACATATTCCGATGCTGCAGCAGCTTACAACAGTTTCGGCGCAGCGAGCTCATCTCAGGGTGCGTATAACTCCGCAAAGTCTGAGTATGATAATGCAAAGTCCAACTATGACAACCTGGTTCAGATGAAGGCCAACGCTACATTATCAGGCAAGGATTTAGAGAATAAGATTGCGCAGCTCGAGAATGAGAAAACAAAAGCAACGTCAGACTTAGACCAGCTTTTAAAGGATATACCCGGTGAGATTGAGTTAAACAGCACCGCGAGGATCTTGAAGGAGAAGCAGGAAGAACTTCAGAAGCTTCTTGACAATGCAATCGGCGCAACCATCGATGCTCCCATTGCAGGTACCATCGTTGATGTAAATGTTGTTTCAGGCGGTAAGGCTGAGGCCAATGCAACAGTTGTTACAATTCAGCCTGAGAACAAGGGCTTTACACTTAGCGTTCCCGTTACTGCAGAGCAGGCTAAGAAAGTAAGCGTAGGTTCAATCGCCGAAGTACAGAACTCCTGGTATTATAACGACATTACAGTAGAACTTAAGAAGATTCAGAATGACCCTGCGAACCCCGGAAAGAGCAAACTTCTGGTGTTTGATGTAAGCGGTGATGTTTCGGCGGGTCAGGAATTAAGTATTTCTGTGGGTTCAAAGTCTCAGGGCTATGACATGATAGTTCCTAACAGTGCAATCAGGTCCGATAATAACGGTAAGTTTATCCTTATTGTTGAGTCCAAGAGTTCACCCATAGGAAACAGATATTATGCAAGCAGAGTAGATATAGAAGTTTTGGCAGAGGATGATACCTCTACAGCAATTTCTGCGCCCATTGAGAGCTGGGAGTATGTAATTACTGCAGCCAACAAGCCGGTGGAAGCAGGTAAACAGGTAAGACTGCAAGACTAGTCGGGAAGGGATTACCTTGAAAAGTATTATTAGAAGAATTGGTTTAAAGAGGCTTATTATCGCTGGGACAGCCATTTTGGCCCTGGTGATTGCCTTTATCATAAAGGGCATCTGTTCTTCCAAGATTAATTCTTTAGATGAGCAGATGGCGTGGAAGCGCTGGGGCAACATTTCAGAATGCACTCAGGCAACTATTTTCTTCGACAGTACTTATGGATTCACCTACTACAACGTTCGTGAATTTGAAAATACTATTGAGAAGAAACTGACTGAGGCTTCTGTTGTCAGCGAGTCCGAAAACGAAAATGCAAGACAGTGGATTGACGCATACAGCGTAAGAGGAGAGCTTGATTACGTGGGAGAGGCAGGCAAGGCCAACGCCAGGACCTACGGAGTGGGCGGAGATTTTTTCCAGTTTCATCCTCTTAAGCTTGTAAACGGAAGTTATTTCTCGGGCGACAGCCTGATGCAGGACTACATCCTTCTTGACAGGGATTTGGCATGGCAGCTGTTTGGTTCTGATGACATTATAGGCAGGCAGGTATGGGTTAATGATATTCCGTTAATGATTACAGGAGTTTATGAACGCCCTGATAAAAAGTTAAACAACGCTGCGGGAAATAACGTACCTACCGCGTATATTTCTTACAGTATGTTCAATACCCTTACCGGCGGTGAGGAAGCTAAGGAGAAGGGCATTGACAGTTATGAGATTATCCTTCCCAATGTGGTTGACGGTTTCGGATACAAGATGCTTACCGACAACTTTAAGGGAACGGAAAACAAGTACTTCATGATTGAGAATGCCGCAAGATTTAAGTTCTTAAGCCTCTTAAAGGTTATCGGAGGCTTCGGAAAGCGTTCCATGGGTATGAACGGTATTATTTTTCCTTACTGGGAGAACGTGGCAAGAGGATATGAGGATATCCTGGCTTTATTCCTTTTGATCAGACTTGTGCTGTATCTGTATGCAGCTGTTGTAGCCATTGTTTTCCTTATTATGTGGCTTAGAAGCCTTCCTTGGGATAAGTACAAGCAGAGGCTTTCAGATAAGATAGAGGAACTCAGATACAAAGATCGTAAAGATATCAAAAAGTGGTTTCAGAAGTTAGGTAGGAGAGACGAGGAATTATGAAAAAAAGAATAGTCAGTTTAATCGTAGCAACCGTAATGGTTTTGGGAACCCTTGCATTGGCAGGATGCGGTAAGGGCGGAATTGGAGGAGGCGGCAAGACCGTGGCTTCCAAACTTGACAAGGACCATGTATTTAAACTTGAAGAGTTTGATATTGATTTTGGAAACGGAAGCGTTAACGCCATGAGTGCCAACGGAGATGAGGTGTTTTTCCAGACCCACTCCTGGAGCGAAGAGACAGGCAACGAAATCAATAAGATTGTTACCTATAACATTAAGACCAAAGAGGTTACTGAGGCTGAAATCCTTACCGGATTTGAGGATGAGATATCACAGTCTACAAACGGCGGTGATATGCACATTTTCGAGGAAGAAGGGGAAGCAGTGGCTGTAACAGAAGATGCCACAGAAGGTGAGACTGAGGGTGAAGCAGAAACCGAGGAAACAGAGGTCGCAGAAGGAGCTTCAACTGAAGTATTCCCTGAAGAAGAGAACGTCGAATATGGCGATGCTGAGGGTGAGTATACCTATGCAAGTATCGGCGCAGGAAGCTTTGACAAGGATGGAAACCTCTACGCAACAGTAACCTATAATCATGAAATCTACGGTGACGAGTATAAGACCGATAACAAATCATTCATCTATTGCTGGGACAGAAACGGTACCGAAAAGTGGAATGTTTGTACCTACGACCAGGAAAAAGACGGAGAAAAGGATTTCTATTATAATAGTGCTTTAAATCTCACAAATGACGGCAAGCTTGTTGTAGGTGAGTACCAGAAGCTTGTGTCCTTTAACGCTGAGGACGGTTCACCCGTAAACCAGGTTGACCTTTCAGATTATGAAGACTACACCGTTATGTACGGCAGAACCAAGCCCTATATCCTTGTTTGGAATGAGGATTACACCAAGCAGAACTGCTATGAGATAGACCTTAATGCGGGAAAGGTCGGAAATGAGATCACTCTTCCCGAGTCTTTCTACAGATTCAGCGTTATACCCGGCGGATCAGATTATGATCTTCTTCTCACATTTAACCAGAGTGAGATTTACACATATAATTTCGGAGATTCGGAGCCTGTAGAACTTCTTGACCTGGTTGACTCTGACGTTGCCTGTGGCGGATTTAACACTGCAATCCTTCTTGATGACAAGACTGTGATCGCCGCATACAGCGACCTTGAAAACTGGGAGCCCAGAGCAGGTGTGCTTACAAAGGTAGATCCTGCTGATGTGGTTGAGAAGGCTGCGATCGTCATCGGTGGAATCTATATCGATAACAATATTAAGAAGCGTGCAATTGAATTCAACAAGGCAAGTGACAAATACAGAATTCAGTTTAAGGACTACTCACAGTTTGCTACAGCAGACGACTTTGAGGTGGTTTACACAAAGCTTAACAACGATATTATCTCAGGAGATATGCCCGATATTATCGTAGTTAACCCCAGCATTCCTTTCGACAGTTATATAAACAAGGGACTTATAGAGAACCTTGATACATATATGGAGAACGATGCTGATTTTAACAAGGAAGATTATCTTATGAATGTCTTCGAAGCCTTCGGAGACGAGGGTCAGATTTACTGTATTGTGCCCAGCTTCTCAATTCAGACCCTTGCAGGTAAGACAAAGGATCTGGGAACAGAACCCGGATGGACAATGGAACAGTTTGTAAAATATGCCGAGTCCCTTCCCGAAGACTGCGCACTTATAAACGGAGAGACACAGTCATCATTCCTTTACAATATCCTCTATTCCGCAATCGGAAATTATGTGGATTTCAAGAATGGAACCTGCAACTTTAATGATGGGGATTTTGCAAATCTTTTGGAGATGACAACAAAGTATTTCCCCAAGGAAATCAACTACGACGATGAAGACTACTGGATGACAATGGAGAATGCATTCAGAGAGAACAAGGCTGCTTTGACCAATATGTATCTTTCTGATTTCAGAAGCTATGCACGAATAGAGCAGGGTCAGTTTGGTGAGCCCATAACCCTTATAGGATATCCTGTCAAGGAGGGTAACGGTGCCGTAATCAACGCCTATGAGAGATATGCCATCAGTTCCACCTCGGCTGCAAAGGAAGGATGTTGGGAATACCTTAAGTACTTCCTTTCAGATGAATATCAGGAATCCACTTCCTGGAACTTCCCTGTAAAGATTTCTGCCCTTGAGAAGATGGGTAAGGAATCAACCGAGAGACCTTACTGGGAGAACGAGGATGGTAGCAAGGAATACTACGATGATTCCTACTATATCGCAGAACAGGATATTACCATTAACCCTCTTACCCAGGAGGAAGTTGATAAATTAATAGAGTATTTCAAAAACTGTACCTTGACTAATGCATATGATGACGCTATCGTGAAGATTATCACGGAAGAAACTGAGGCATTCTATGCGGGACAGAAGAGTGCAGCTGATGTTTGCGGGGTTATCCAGAGCCGCGCGAGCATGTATCTTTCCGAGAATAACTAGTTTTACACGGAGGTCTTGAATTTGTAATGAGCCTGGAATTAAGAAAGTATTATCCACCCGATTTTGGCAATCCCTGTTTTGCTTCATCTAAGGATGCCACATTGACCCCTGCTCCAAAGGACGGGGTTGCACCCATGAATTATCACGCACTCAGCATTTTCCCTGAGTATTTTAAGGTCAAGGGTGAGTGGCTTCTGGCCGAAGAGAGCAGAATGGACTGCGTTGCTGTTTATGAGAACGGCAAGATCCTTGTTAAGGAGTTCAGGAATCTTAAAAAGGGTGAACTTGTAGTTGAAGGAAGAACCGAGGACGGAAGCGAAGGCATCTATGTGCACTCAACCGGATTCAGGGAGACCAAATCGGAGTCAGACGTATTTGCCTTCAGGCAGAACAGATCGAGAGAGACTGCATTCTCAATTGATTACGATGAGCTTTACGACATCCTTAACTACGACAGAGAGCATGGTAAGATTGTCTGGGTTATGGGACCGGCGTTTGCCTTTGACCACGATGCCAGAAATGCTTTCTCGAAGCTTATTGAGGCCGGCTACGTAGATGCGGTTCTTGCAGGTAATGCTCTTGCAACACACGATCTTGAGGGCGCCTATATGAAGACTGCACTGGGACAGGACATCTACACCCAGAAGAGTCAGCCCATGGGCCATTACAATCATTTGGATACATTAAACAGGGTAAGATACTATGGAAGTATCCCCGAGTTTATTAAACAGGAAAAAATAGATAACGGAATTATCTACAACCTTGAAAAGAAGAAGGTGCCCTACGTCCTGGCAGGCTCCATCAGAGATGACGGACCTCTTCCTCCTGTGTTTGGCGATGTATATACCGCTCAGGACAGAATGAGAGACCAGATCAGAGATGCCACAACGGTTATTTGTATGGCAACAATGCTTCACACCATCGCAACGGGAAATATGACCCCTTCCTACAGAGTTCTTAAGGATGGTACAGTAAGACAGGTTTATTTCTATTGCGTTGATATTTCAGAGTTTACTGTTAACAAGCTTTCTGACAGGGGAAGCCTCTCAGCAAAGGGTATTGTTACCAATGTTCAGGACTTTGTCTGCACAGTAAGCAAGGGCTTGGGTCTATAGCGAATGAGTAAATGTATTTTGATTTGCGCCGGTGATTTGACGGTGGGAAGTATCCCCATATCTGAGGGTGATTATGTTATTGCCGTTGACGGTGGATTAATGTACTGTGAAAGCCTTGGAGTGGAACCTGATTTAATCGTCGGGGACTTTGACTCCATTACCGATTCTTTTGTGGGAGCTTTGGCTGAGATTGAAAAGAGAAGCCCTGAAAAGGTGGTTCGTCTCAATACCATGAAGGATGACACCGACACCATGGCAGCTCTTAAGATAGGAATAGAGAAGGGCTTTGAGACCTTTTATATGTACGGCTGTGGTGGCGGAAGATTGGAGCATACCATTGCAAACATACAAAGTCTCATATATTTAAAGGACAGAGACCTTAAGGGATACATAATGGAAGGCGAGGGCATGACCTTTGTTATGAGAGATGAATCAGTGTCCTTTAAGGAAACAATGGAAGGCTATGTCTCTTTGTTTGCCCTTGACCCTGTCATTAAGGGAGTAACGGAGAAGGGACTTAAGTACACTTTGGAAAAAGCTGAGCTTTCCTACGGTTTTCCCCTTGGGGTAAGTAACGAATTTACGGGGGTTCAGTCAGAAATTTCGGTGGATTCCGGAACTGCTCTTGTGGTTGTAAATTGGGCCTAGGAATGATACAATAGACCTATATTTTTAATCGGGGGATTACAATAATGAGCTACGGAAACTACAGTTTTGACGCCAAGATTAAGGAGTCAATAAGGGGTTACCACCTTAAGGATTTGTACGATCTTTCTGTAATCGAGTTCATGATGCGTGATATCTACAACAGATATAACGTGGGTCTGTTTCTTACTGAGAGACATGGAGAGTGTACTCTTAAAGTAGGTGACTGGGACATGGACTTCATAGATCCTGAGGAAGTTCCGGGTATAAGGGTTCGCTTCAGAAACCGTACTATGGCCCATCTTCACATGGACAGAGATGTGGAAGAGAGCATTCCTGCAGTAAACAATCTGGTTACGCTGATGGAGAACTGGGGCGAGAAGAGCTTTCTTGCCAAGGAACTATCATCTTATAAGGGCGAGCTGGAGCACAGGTTAAGAGTTGAGAGTGTAAGGGAAGAGGATAGAGATAAACTGGATGTTCTTACAGGAACCTTCACCAAGGCTTATTTCGAATCCAGGATTAAGGTTATAGACAGAGCGGGAATTGCTCCCGTTGCAGTAGTTCAGGCCAATATTAATGATTGCAAGTTCTACTATGACCACTTCGGGGATGACGAAAGCGACAGACTGATTAAGATTGTTGCAGATTTCCTTCTGGAGGCAGCAAAGCCTGAATATGTAATCGGAAGATGCGATGGCGACGTTTTTAACATCGTTATTCCAATGCCTGAGCCTTTGGAGGCTGAGCAGTATGTAACCACTGTTCGTAACCTGGCAGATAAATTTGAGGACAGCATTCTCACTCCTTCCATAGCATTTGGCGTTGCTTTCAAGGAGAATGTGGAGGAGACCGTCAGCGAGAAGATCTCCGAAGCGGAATACGAAATGTTCATCAATAAATTAGATATGAAGAATGCTCCCGGCTATAGGGAGAAGTTGGAAAAGGGCCTTAAATAGGGCCCTTTTTCAGGAGGGAATATATGGAAAAGTATGATTTCGGTCCGGATGACGGCCACTACAATGATTATGTCAAAAACTTAATGAGCTCCCCTGATGAACTTTGGGACATTCTGGATGAAAACAAAAATCTTACCGGAAAGACCCACAGAAGAGCAGATCCTATGCTGGAGGGTGAGTACCATCAGGTGGTTACAGCTTTTGTCAGAAATAAGGAAGGAAAATATCTTATTACAAAGAGAGCGCCCGAGAAGGGTTTTGCGGGATACTGGGAGGTTACGGGAGGAAGTGTAACTGCCGGGGAAACATCCTACACCGGAGTGATAAGAGAGGTTCTTGAGGAAACAGGCCTTGATGTTTCGAAGGCCCCCTACAGATTCATAATGACCCACAAGGGAGATCATTATTTTTCTGATGTATGGCTGTTTGAAAAGGACTTTAAGCTGTCCGATGTAAAGTGCCAGCCCGGGGAAACCTGCGATGCTTCCACAGCCACCGCAAAGGAGATTGTGGACATGGAAGCAGGGGATAAATTTGTTCCCTTTTCCTTTATAAAAGAAG
>Ga0307455_100020_pt1 | contig 13405 bp, 9 predicted proteins | sample GoafecBaGen6Rep2_FD_203830 | JGI IMG/M metagenome (GOLD analysis project Ga0307455, IMG submission 203830) | Metatranscriptome of enriched fungal communities from goat fecal pellet, Isla Vista, California, United States - Bagasse, Gen6, Rep 2... ... | reverse complement strand
GTCTCTTTTTCCTTATTAGCTATAAAAGTCCGGATTATCTACAAGAAATAACTGGATTAGTATAGAAGTCACGTGTAGACTGACCCCACTTTAGCAAAGGCCATACACCACCATTGCCATCACTTGGAGTGATACGCAAGTTATCAACTGCGATCAATGGCTCATTTGACTGATTTGGCTGGTCAGCATTACCGAACTCAAATCCGACACTTTGTATTTTTCTAACACCATCATCAAGCAACTGACCAGATAATTTAGCGATGTTAGGCTGATCAAAAAATGCAGCACCATTATTAGGATCTCCGAATCCAGCGTACATGTTGTCAGATCCATCTGTAATCAAACGATCGTTCTGTGCACTACAGAAATAGTTTTTAGCAGTGAAATTGTACTTGATTTCATCCAATGGAATTGTAACAGTCAACCAGTCACCACCTGATGTCCAAGCATCACAATCACACTTAGCCTGCCATACACCATCAGCATCCTTAGCAAATGTTGCTTTTGAAGGCTGCCAAAATGCACAATAGTTTCTGATATCCTGCCAAGCGTTGTAATAGAATCCAACAGCAAGACCATTACCGATAATTGGGTACTTGTCAGAAACAAATACTTCAAACTTGATTACATAATCAGAGAATTTTTTCTCTCCTTTTACGATTGACTCAGAGAAGCAACCAAATGGCGTTGGATAATTTGGTTCTACATCCTCTGGATTAGCCTCTCCTGTTGGGCAATAAGTCCAAGCAGTATAACCAGCCAAATCATGGAAAACAGAGAACTCAGTTGTATTGTTCTCAGACTTGAAAATAGTAGATTTCAAAACATCCTTTGGCTTTGGCAGACCAATAGTTTTGCCCGACTCTTCATCATATCTTTCAACATCCGGTTTGTCCTGATTGAACAAGTTCAAATATTGATCATCGTCATGAGTGATCAACATATTACGAGTATCACGGAAGATGAAGTTCGAGAAGCTTTCTCCAGCCTTGCTGACAAACAAAATTTTTCCGTTATCCTGAACACCAGCAGGAATCTTAATTGTTGCGTGGTTAGCATCCTCAATAGTAATAGTTCCGCTTTCTGTTGAAGCCTCAAGAGTATATTTACCATCTTTATCCAAGAACAAAGCCTTAAGAGGAGCGAACAACGAGTTACCAACAACCTTCAATGTCTTCTCTGCCATTTCGTTGTCACACATTGTAACACAAGGTGGCGCAACAACGACCTTCAACAAGTCTGTATCAAATCCTTGTGCACAAGATGCAGTAGTGACATGAGCAATACAATCCTCAGAAATACCTTCTGGAACCTGAAAAACAATCTTGTTATCTTCCATGAAAGCAGGCTGAAGTTCAGCACTTTTATCTCCAAAAGAAATCGCTGTAATATCAGAAAGGTTTTTTCCATAAACAACGATCGCTGTACCAGAAGATACTGTTCCATCAGCATTTTTTTCCACTCCTGGCTTCAAAATCTCCCACTTTTCAAATGTAGGCATATTACAGTCACAGCCGCAATCTAATCTGTCGTCACATGAAGTAGCGAAAATAGAGCCTGCGATTAGACCGATTGTATAAAATTTATTTTTATTCATTTTTTTCTTTTTTGAAATCAAACAAATTATTGCGGTTTACTTTCTTGCGATTTCAACCGCAATAATCATGAATTTTTCATAAATCAATAAGCATACTGATTGCTCAAGATCTGCTCGCTATAATCCACCACTGTATTAAAGTTAGCTGTGTTTGGAACAGATGCTGGAACAGGCAAGAAGAACTGAAGCTTGTCAAGTTCAATTTCTGTCTCAGAAGCTTGTTCTGCATAAGCAGGATTAACATTATGAGCCTCTACTGAAAGTTCATGAACCAAACGTTTACGCTGGTAATCTGATCTTCTCTGAGGAACTGCAATTTGAGATCCGAACTTCTCAGCATAGATAAATGAACGGTCCTGAGCCTCAATGTATTTCTTAGCTGCATCCAGATTACGGTAGAACAATCTCTTGATATCCAACCAACACTGGTTTTCAAGAGCAAACTCATGACGACGCTCAAGCATCAAGTCGTAAGTTGGGTAATACATATCACAGCTTGCTGAGATTTCTTTATCATTACCCTCTTGGTCTTGAATTGTAGCATATGCTACGTTACCCTTACGCTTAACTGAATCTGGCTCACAGAATGCAATCTTTGAGATCTTATCCAATCCAGCACGAGCACGCACCACATTTACATAGTCAACACCAGCAGTAGCATCCGAAGCAACATCCTTTTTCTCGATACCCATTTTTGCCTCTGCGATCAACAAATAAACATCTGCGACACGCAACATAGGGATAGTCAAGTTTATACTGAATGGAGAATCTACTGGTTTTACAGAGTAAACGAACTTACGACAGTGGTTTAGAACCGCTGAAGGATCCTCATTTCCGTATAGTTCATCTCTCTCCTCCTTCGACAAGCTCTTCTTAGGATTCAAGAAATAATAGTAACGAGATCCATCATTCAAAGTATAGTAGTGACCTGTACCATTATAAACATCTTCTTTTGTTTTGGCATCTGAATATGAATCATCTGGACCAAAATAGTAAGAAGTCGCATGCAAACGGATATCTTTCTTGTCATATGAGTCAAAGAGCATAGTTGTCAAACCCTTCTCTCCACCATAAGCATCACCTCCTGCAGCAAGATGCTTTGATCTTGCGAACTGAATCTGACGTGAACATCCCTGTGCATAAACACCTTGCTCAAACAACAAAGCGAATAGGATTTCAGGACTTTGAGTGTTAGGCTGGAACATTTTATCATAAGCTTCATAGCCTTGCTCCAAATAGTTGTTGCAAAGTTTCAAAGTCTGTTCTCCCATCTGAATTGCCAAGCTGTAGTATGCATCAGGATTTCCACACAAATAGCTACCTGGTTCATCCAATGGTCTCTGACAAGATGCCATTGTCACATAAAGTTTTGTTAGCATACCTAACGCAGAAGCCTTCCAAACACGACAATTTGGCTGTGCTTTATCAGGAAGCAACTCATAAGCCTCTTTCCAATCCTTTTCAATCAAAGTATACAAAGACTTTCTGTCTGCCTTAGTCAACTGTGGAGCCAAATCATTTGACACGACATCACTATTGTGAAGAACAATAGGAGATGCACCCCAATACTCAGCCAAATAGAAGTATGCCATACCACGGTACATTTTAGCCTCTCCGACTGCCTTATTGATAGCCTCCTCTGATAGTCCATTCTTTCTGGCTATATTAGGAATATCGTTAATGATATGGTTACACTTGGCAATTACAGAATACAATGAAGTATATGCATTGCTGATATGTGCGTTGTTAGCAGTAAACGACATGAAGTGGAACTGACCCTCATCGGCGAAGTTGTGGTAAACGTTACCTGAATAAAGTTCACCTACACACCACGAGAACTTGTCATCAAATCCATTCCAAGTCAATGGTCCACATACCTGCTTTGTATAACTATCCAACTTTTCATTCGAATTCAAATAGTCTTCCAACAAATATGAATCCTGAGGGTCACGAGTCAAAAAATCTTCACACGAAGAGAAAAGCGACATCGCCCCAAACAAAAGAGCAGCTGATTTATAAATTGATCTCATATTATATCTCTTACATTAGAATTAGAAACTAAAGCCTAAGCCCAAAGTGTACGTACGTGGAGTTGGGTAACGAGCCTCATCCACACCCTGACGGATTGCACTTCCTGGGTTTTCAGGATCGTAACCTGAGTAACCAGTGATTGTGCATACATTTGAGCAAGAAGCTGAAATACGAAGTCCCTCGATATGTAACTTCTTAGTTGCCTCAGGACGGAACTTGTAAGACAAGCCTACGTTCTGAAGTCTCAAGAATGATCCATTCTCAACATAACGGTCAGAAACTGCCTTCTGATCCTTATCTGTTGCAGTAGGAGCAGGAATTGAAGAATTGCTTACAACATGCTTGTCAGCACCCTCTCCTTCAACTTTTGTATAATTCAAGACATCAGCCAACTGGTTCCACCACTTAGCATCACCTGAGTTGTTCTCAAGTTTCATACGAACCAAGTTGTAAACATCATTTCCTACAGTTGCGTTGAACTGAACGTTCAATGACCACTGTCCTAGAGTGAATGAGTTGCTCCAACCTGCTGTGAATGCTGGGTTTGGATCTCCAATCCAAGTCTCCTCATCAGAAAGCATCATATCACCAACACCGATGTTCTTACCTGTGCGGCTGTTGTACTCGTCAGCCTGAGCCTGAGTCTCAGCAACACCTAGATACTTATAACCCCAGAACTTACCAGGAGCCTCATCAACAACTGTCTTGTTGATCTTGTACTCGTTAGTAAACAAGAAGTATCTGCCACGTGGAGAACCTGCTGTGTTCCAGATTGCCTCACATGAAGAACCTAGGTCAAGCACCTTTGAACGTACAAGAGAGAATGTCAAGTCAGACTCCCATACGAAATTTGTCTTCTCTGAAACTTTGGCGTTGATAAGCTGAGCTCCTACCTGCAAATCCAAACCGACGTTCTGGATAGATCCAGCGTTAACGTATGAAGGCTCGATATTTAGGTAACCACTCTGACCAACATAAGTAGGAAGTTCCTGCTTCAAAAGCAAGTCTGTGTTCTTCTTGTAGTATCCATCGATAGTAACATTCATCTTACCACCAAGGAATCCAAGATCCAATCCTAAGTTAGCCATTGAGTTTGTCTCCCAAGTCAAATTTGTGTTAGTGTACTGTCCAGGACCATAGATACCTGAAGAAGCCACATTAGACACAGTTGTCAAGTGAGCCTGAGAACAGTTTGCATTACCTGTCTGTCCATAACCTGCACGAACTTTGAATGCAGAGAATATATTCTGGAATGACTCGCTAGACTTAGCCCATTCCTCCTCCTCAAGACGCCATGCGAAGCTGACTGATGGGAAGAATCCCCACTTGTTGCCTGGAGCGAAGTTAGAAGATCCATCAAAACGACCTGTCGCTGTGAACAAATACTTTCCAGCAATGCTATAGTTAGCACGACCGAAGAAAGATGCCATTGAACCGTCTCCAATGAAGTTCGACGATACAGAATGTCCTTCTGTTGCAGCAGCTGGTGTAACGATAGATCCATCTGTATATCCCTTATGCGTCATCACGATTCCTTCGTAAGAGTACTTGTTGAACTCAGTACCAAGCATAAATGTTAGGTTATGCTTCTTATTGAAGTCGTGCAACCAAGTTGCATAAGAAGAGAAACGAATTGAGTTGTTCTTGTAATCACCGATTGTTAGCGTAGCAGCATCTTCCTTACGGTTGAATGCTGAATTGATGTAATAATATGGCTGGTAATAGCTTTCATCCGCATTTGTGATATCGATACCGAACTCATTTCTCCAAGACAATCTGTTCTCTCCAAGCTTAGTTTTTTCAGGAGTAGCTCCACTTTCCTTAGCTTCATTGTCCAATCTATCCTGATCTTTCTTCTTCTTGTCGAACAAAGTCATATCTAGGAATGCAGTTCCCAATACATTGAACTCAGTTCTCTCAACTGGAGACATGTTCAACTCTGCGATTGGGTTCATCTTAACTCCATTTGATGTCTGAGGAGCAAATGGCTGGCCATCAACACCGTAAGGCTGACCTGTAGGCTGAGAAAGCAAAGTCTGCATGATGATAGACTCATCCATATTATCGAAGTTTCCGATAGAAGCCTGGTTCGCAGACAAGTCTAGGATATTACGAATAGATGTTTTCTCCTGACGAGTAACACCGACGTTCATACCTACCTTCATCCAATCCTTAGCCTGAGTCTCCAAGTTGACACGACCATTGATACGCTTATAGTCAGAGCTTAGCATAACACCTTCCTGACCAGTGTATCCCAAAGATATGTTGTATGTAGTCTTGTCTGTACCACCACTTGCACTTACCTGATGGCTGTGACCGATACCATTGCGGAACAACTCATCCTGCCAATCAGTACCCTCACCCAAAACATCTGGATTAGTCAAAAGGACATCTGGCTCAGACTTGAATGCCTCCATTACAGCCTTGTCATTCAAATATTGAGCGTACTCCTTAAGATTCATCATATCGTATCTCTTTGTGAACTGAGATACAGAGAAACTTCCGTCGTATGTGATCTTAGCGTCACCGTTCTTACCCTTACGAGTAGTGATCATAACGACACCGTTTGCAGCACGAGATCCGTAGATCGCTGTAGCAGACGCATCCTTCAACACCTCCATAGATACGATATCCGCAGGGTTGATTGAAGCCAATGGGTTAGAAGAGGCTGAGTGAGAAGCATCACCACCACCGATTGGCATTCCGTCTACAACGTACAATGGCTCAGATGAACCTGACAAAGAGCTGACTCCACGCACACGTACTGAAGTTGCCTGTCCTGGCTGACCTGATGAAGATGTTACGCTAACACCAGATACACGACCTGCCATAGCCTGGTCGATTGATGTAGCAACACTTTCCTTAAGTTTTTCCTCATTTAGAGAGGATACCGAACCAGTAACATCACTCTTCTTCTGAACACCATAACCAGTTACCACCAACTCTTCTAGCATCTCCTCCGACAAAGTCACATTTAGAGTAGAGCCTGTCTTTGCAGTGATCTTTCTTGTCTGTGTCTCGTAACCTGAGTAAGAGAACTCTAGAACAGCACCTTCTGGCACCTCAATTTCGTAGTTACCGTCCATATCGGTGTTTGTTCCGATTGTAGTACCTTTCACTACTACATTGGCGAACGGTAGAGGTTCTTTCGCATCTTTCACAACACCCTTGATGGTTCTATCGGCCATCACTGTAAGTGCTGAGGACATCATTGCGACAGATAATAAAACTTTCCTCATCTTTACCTTTTGTTAATTATTTATTAATATTTTTATTTACTTTCTATCTCTAAAATGCGACAAATATATTCAATTTACTAATATATTTAGCATAATAAGACAAAGAATTTCCCTTTGTTTCCACAAAGAGTCCAGCAAAAATGTTATTTAACACATTTTTACAGATAATGTTAACTTTTGTTGATTATTTTCATTGGCATTAGTGTTTGTTATACAGTTATACAATAGTGTTGTTTGTTTAGAAGAACACATTTTTACATTTGTCTCCTTTATCTCAAATGTGTCTCTCTGATATTAGGAATAACCGACTTCACATATTCCATTGGCTTTATGTCGGAAGGTAATATACTAAATAAAAATGGGGTCAAGAATCATAATCAAACTCTTGGCCCCTATATAGTATCTATTATTCTGCTCTATATCTTGTTGCCTGCTCTTTGATCAGTTCAGCATCGTCGAAATAATTAATTTTCATCGCACTGCGGACATCTGCCAATGTCTGTGCTGCAACCTGTCTTGCCTCATCCGAGCCCTTCTTCAAGATTCTATAGATTTCCTCGATATCTTTCTCTAGTTCTTTTCTTCTTGCACGGATCGGATTCAACTCTTCCTGCAATATTGAGTTTAGGAACATCTTCACCTTCATGTCTCCAAGTCCACCTCTTGTATAGTGATCTTTCAACTCCTGCAAGTTTGCGTATTCAGGAAGGAATTCTGCAAAATGTTCGTCACGGCTGAACGCGTCAAGATATGTGAAAACGGCGTTCCCTTCAAGTTTGCCTGGATCAGACACTTTCAAATGTGTAGGATCTGTAAACATTGACTTAACTTTCTTCTGAACGTCAGCCTCTGTATCTGAAAGATAAATACAGTTTCCAAGAGACTTACTCATCTTTGCCTTTCCGTCGGTTCCTGGCAAACGCAAACATGCCGCATTGTCTGGCAATAGAATGTTTGGCTCTACCAACGTCTCTCCATAGATATTATTGAATCTATTTACGATTTCACGAGTCTGCTCTATCATCGGTGCCTGATCCTCTCCTACAGGAACTGTTGTCGCCTTGAACGCTGTGATATCGGCAGCCTGAGAGATAGGATAACAGAAGAATCCTACAGGAATGTTTGCCTCGAAATTACGCATCTTGATCTCTGTCTTTACAGTCGGATTGCGCTGCAAACGAGAGACTGTGACTAGATTCATATAATAAAAGGCCAACTCACATAGTTCAGCCACCTGACTCTGAATGAATATAGTCGACTTTGTCGGATCCAAACCAACAGAAAGATAGTCTAACGCTACCTCTATGATATTCTGACGCACTTTCTCCGGATTGTCAGCATTGTCTGTCAACGCCTGAGCGTCGGCAATCATGATGAATATTTTGTCATACAATCCAGAATTCTGCAACTCGACACGTCTTTTCAATGAACCTACGTAATGGCCGAGGTGCAATTTTCCAGTTGGTCTGTCTCCTGTTAATATTATTTTTTCCATTATTTATCTATGTTTTCGTTTTATGCAAACGATAATTACTCTATTACTCTTTTAAATTAAGTATATCAAAAATTTTTCTGCAAACTGAATCGGGCATTATCTGCGTCATGCATCGCAGGTCCCCGAATCGGCATGGTTTGTTGCCGTATGCCGAACAAGGCTGGCAATCAAGGTTGGCGACAATCGCGTCTTCCGGATCCTGACCATAACCATAGAACCCCATGTATGGATGTGTGGCGCCCCAGATTGAAACGACTTTTACTCCACATAGCGACGCGAGATGCATATTTGCAGAATCCATTGTGAGCATCAGATTCATCCTCTTCATCAATGCCATTTCTTCCTGCAATTTATATTTTCCAGCAAGAGAGGTGACGTTGGGATATCTCTCAACCCAAGAATTGAACACATCTTCTTCTTTCTTGCCTCCTCCAAAAAGATAGATGCCTATATTGCGTTCAGACAATGTCTTTACAACCTGTTCCATTTTATCCAAAGGATAAATTTTTCCTTCATGCTGGGCGAACGGTGCTATTCCAATGTTGGATACACAAGATGTAAGATTCAAAACATCACTGAAATCTGCTACAGTGTTGGAATCAAAGCCATCATAGCCAAGTTCAAACTTATAACCTGCCTTTTCAAACGTCTCATAATAACGCTGGACCATCTGTTTCAACGGAGTCTTGTTTCTTCCGTTCAACAAGGCTTTCTTCTCTGCTCTACCTTTATCCACTACTGTCACATCAACACCTCTCAGGCGCATGATTGTACGTAGCATCTTACTGCGTAAGACATCATGAAGGTCGATCATCTGGTCGAACCTGCCATCGGCAACAATCTCTTTGCTCAATCTCCACAATCCCCGGATCCCTTTATGTCGTCCATTTTTTTCGACTCCGACAAAATTAAGATTGGGGATATTAGCGAACAAAGGTTGGAAACGTGGTGTGGAAAGCATCGTGATATTGATGTCAGGATAAGCCTTGGCGAACGAAGCCACAACAGGCACCGTCATCGCAACGTCACCCATCGCCGACAATCTCATCAACAACACTCTCTTAGCCATATTTATTTACCCGAAGCGTAAAGTACAGGATTTAGATTTGGATCGTTGTACATTTTCATCTGCTTATAGACTTTCATGTAACGATCTCCGTTCTCAATATCAGAAATCAATTGATCGATAGCCGACGACAAATCAACTCTCTGCTCCAAAAGAACATTAAGTTTTTTCTGACACGCATCAATATGTGACGCGTCAACATCCTTACGATCGACCTCCACCTGCATATGGTAAATCTTCAATGCCAATATAGAAAGACGGTCGATAGCCCAAGCTGGCGACTCTGTGTTGATTACAGCAGTCGGCTTAACTTTCACCGATGAATATTTCTCCAAGAAATAGCTGTCTATTCTCTCCACTAGGTCTGTGCGATCTTGATTTGACTTATCGATACGACGCTTGATCTTCAATGCCTCGACAGGATCAATCTGTGGGTCTCGGATGATATCCTCCAAATGCCACTGCACAGAATCAATCCAATTCTTCAAATATAGCACAGACTCAATCGTACCTGCCTGATACGGGTTATTCATCTGTGCGTTTACGTCGTCGCTCTTGTGATAGTCTGCGACAACCTGATCAAAAATCTTATTTGCGTCTGAACTAAAACTCATTGACTTAAATTAATTATAAAACTCCGTCAAAATTAGTTTTTTTATTTAAAAAACTGATTCTTTCTTGTTAGAAATTGAATGAAAACTCAAAACCTTTGTTTCTTCCGGTACCATCTTTATAAAAAGAAAGCAACCCTACTCGATAACCTACATTGGCCGAAATTCTGTTTGCTATTCGCATTGAAGCTCCCGCAAAAACGGAACATTGAACTGGTCTGACATTAGAATCATAACTATTGTTGGACACCCTCATTATCTTCTCTGCATCCATGCCGCCATAGGCTCCAACTCCGAATGTGCCATTGTTGACAAGACTGTAATCCGCTCTTACCGGCACTCGCAACGATTTATATTCAGCAGAATAACCGCCATCACAACTGAAATTATCCCAGTTATAAACCAGACGTGGAGAAACAGCCAATTTTTCATCCACATGAAATGTATATCCGGTACTCACCCAAAAACCCTGCGATTGACCATTGCCATCAGTGTCGTAGGAATAACCACCTCCTGTGTTCGACAAAATATTAGCAATTATTTCAGCTGCACTTGTTCCATTTTTCGCTTGTGCCTCCTGAGACATCGCCAGAGAAGACACTAAAGAAAATAACGACAGAATAATAATTTTTTTCATATCAGTCTTCTATTATGAGTGATTCAACTTTTTTCAACCTTTCAATCAAATTCGGAGCATCCCCCTTACGTATAGAGAGGACCATCTTGCAGCTGTTGTCAAACTGTTGCGACAGCACCTGTGGCGCCACATCCTTGATTATCTTCATCACATCGTTCATCACCAAGTAGTCAAACAAGATATGGATCTCCTCATCCACCGTCTTCTCTATGATTTCTGCATTTTCCAAAGCATCAGCCGACGCTACTTTATAAGCGTTTATCAATCCGCTCGTCCCTAGTTTTGTGCCACCGAAATAGCGCACCACAGCAATCAGGACATTCGTCACTCCAGCGGAAAGGAGAGACCCTAGGATCGGACGGCCCGCCGTTCCCGACGGTTCGCCATCGTCATTTGAACGGTAATCCGCTTTGTCCACACCAAGTATGTAGGCATAGCAGACATGTCGGGCATCGTGATGCTCCTTACGTTTCTCTTCAAGTATCTCCTTGATCTGCTCGACATTAGACACAGGGATAGCAAAAGCAATAAACTTACTGCCTTTTTCTTTGTATAAGCCCTCTGCCGGAGCACTGATTGTCAGATACTTGTCTTCCAAATGGTGGATGATTGATGGTGGATGATTGATGATTGATGGTTGATGGTTGATGGTAGGTTATTGATTCTCCATCATATCAACCTTCGTCAATTAAATTTATTGCGACGTTGCCCTTCCTTCTTACGTTTTCTATTGTCGGTAGGGGCACCTTTACGGTCACGTCTAGGCTTCTGGTAAGCCCATTCATCCTCGTCATGCTTGCGTTTTCCGCCACCAAAGTTCTTGTCTCCAAAATCTTTGTTTCGTCTTTCGCTGTTGCGGCTGCGACCACGCTGTTCACCCTGCACCTCAGCCAAAACAATATCGCTGCCACGGTGTACCTCACTGAATGCCTTGAACATTTTCTGCACGTGAGAGTTAGGAACATCAAAGAATGTGTAACGAGGTGTGATTTCTATATCACGGATGCTGATCTTCTTATCGTTGACAGTATCGTTGATAAGGCCAAGCACCTTCTTTGGAGTCATGCCTATATTTTCTCCCTTGTTGATTTTCAGACGTGTGTAATCTGGGCGAGTGTAACCTCCACGCAATCCCTTCTTCTCCTTGCCTTCCGACTTATCGTCATCCCCACGTCTTCCCTTTCTATCTCGACCGCTACGCTCTGGACGCTCTGCGATATTTAGATCCTCCGCATCCTTATAATACTCAATAAACTGGTTGAACTGCAATGATACGAAATGTTTGATGATATCCTCACGACTCATTCCATCAAGTTCAGAGTACGCCATATCCAAATATTGCGAAATCTGATCCTCATTGATCTCAACAGTCTTCAGTTTATTCAGAATAGACTTCAGCTGAGCGGAACAAACCTCAATTCCAGAAGGAACATCTTTTCTTTCAAACTCTTTGCCGATGATTTTCTCTATCTCACGGATTTTGCTTTTCTCACGCAAGTGAAGGATGCTTATAGACACTCCCTTTTTGCCAGCTCTACCTGTACGACCACTTCTGTGAGTGTAGCTTTCCACATCATCAGGCAAACAATAGTTGATGACATGAGTTAGATTATTCACGTCCAGACCACGGGCAGCAACATCCGTTGCCACCAACAGCTGTAGATTCTTGATTCTGAATTTCTGCATCACAGCGTCACGCTGAGCCTGCGACAGATCACCATGAAGGGCATCCGCATTGTAGCCATCCTTCATCAAAGCCTCTGCTATATCTTTAGTCTCCTGACGAGTGCGGCAGAACACAATTCCATAGATATCAGGGTTAAGGTCAACCACACGCTTCAAACAAGCGTAACGATTCTTAGCAGCAACCATATAATAAATATGGCTCACGTTTTCAGAACCAGAATTTTTCTTGCCGATTGCAATCTCCACATGATTCTTCATGTAGTTTTTTGCGATATTGGCAATCTCTCTAGGCATCGTAGCCGAGAAAAGAAGAGTACGGTGGTCTTCTGGTATTTCACTGAAGATTCTTTCGATATCTTCTTTGAAACCCATGTTGAGCATCTCATCAGCCTCGTCAAGGACAAGGAACTTCACATTTTCAAGATGCACTTTTTTTCTGTCGATAAGATCGATAAGACGACCTGGAGTAGCCACAAGAATCTGAGGCTGTACATCAAGGTCCTTAAACTGGCGGATGATACTCTCTCCACCATAAACAGGGACAACTTTGACTTTGGTATACTTTGCAAAATTTTTCAAATCATTGCTGATCTGCACACACAATTCACGTGTAGGAGCCAAGATCAACGTTTGAATCTGATTGCGGGAATCATCAGTGAGTTGAAGTACAGGAAGTCCAAAGCCAGCAGTCTTGCCAGTTCCGGTTTGGGCTAAAGCCACCAAATCTCTATCGTCATCACTAAGCAAGAAAGGAGTCACCTTCTCTTGAATCGGCATTGCCTCGACAAAACCCATGTCGGAAACAGCCTTTAGGATTTCATCTTTGAAACCCAATTCTTCGAATGTTGCCATCAAAAAAGGATTATATTCATGGCCGAAACATCCTCACCCCCTTTTACAACAGTGATACATACCTCGCCACAAACAAATTAGCATAAAATTATCGGAGGCAAATGTAAGAAAAAAAGTTGACAAATAATGTTGAAAAGCAGAAAATAAGGAAATAAATGTATGCGATTTATCAAAAACATCATTTGTTTTCT
>Ga0307455_100015_pt1 | contig 14488 bp, 11 predicted proteins | sample GoafecBaGen6Rep2_FD_203830 | JGI IMG/M metagenome (GOLD analysis project Ga0307455, IMG submission 203830) | Metatranscriptome of enriched fungal communities from goat fecal pellet, Isla Vista, California, United States - Bagasse, Gen6, Rep 2... ... | reverse complement strand
TCTTAATATGGAACCACCGGCGGCTATGAATGAAGCTTATCTTACAAGACTCCTTTCTGTTGTGAATGAAGAAGAAATCCAATTCATTTTTTCCATTGGATTTTATCCGCAGATTTCGCTTGCCTGTGGCGTCATGGGATTGTCATACATTTCATGGATACTCGATATCACATCCGATTCATACGATTATTCCGTTGCCAATAAATGGAACGAGGTATATGTAGCGGACAGGAATCTATATAATGACTTGATTCGCAGGGGACTTACAAATATATATTATCTTCCTCTGGCAAGGACCATTAATTCGGAAACAGCTGAGAAAGAAAAGATGATTTCGGAACCCCAAAAGGACATCCTTATATGGACGAAGCTTGCTGATGATACGACAAACATAAGTGCGGTGATGGATGAACTGTATGATTCCACAAAAGGCTACATTGACGCCATGGTGGAACAAAGGAAGAGTGACCTTTACTCCTGGACCCTATATGAGGCCTTCCCAGATTACATCAGGAATGACATTGAGAAGAACTATCCTCTTGAAGAGAACAGCTTTGAGACAATTGCCCACAAATATGATTGGAATTACTTCTTCAAAAAGTTCGAAGGCACTTATGCAACTTTTTATCTGAGGCACCTTTTGGCTCCTTGGAATGATTATGAGACTTTGGATATAGTCGGGGATGAGAACGAGGAGATTCCGATAGAGGACGATAGGGTAAAGAGAATACCCGAAGCAGCAATCAGAGCAGATGGTTATTCCAAACTTGACGAATATAAGGCGGTGGTTTTTTTACCGAATATTAGTAATGGTAACAAGCTGTCGGAGGACATGTGGAATGCCATGGCCCATGGAGCTCCCATACTAATCCCACTGTGGATTGACACGGAAGACATTCCGGCGGATATCTGTTATAAGTTCAAGAACAGACGTGAGTTGGACAGACTTGTAAGAAAGTTTGTAACGGAGCCTGAGAAGAGAGGCGAGTACACTGAGAGATTAAGGAAAAAGGTGTTGGAGGAGGGGACAATAGGCGACAGAGTAAAGTATATTCTTAATAATTCACAAATAATTAAAGAAATAATGGGAGGAAACTCATGAAAAAGAGGGTAAGTTACAGCGAAATATATAATCTCACCAAAGATGTACTGAAGTTAAGGCTTAAATATGAAAGTTTGTCAGGAGATGACATTACAAAGAACTGCGAACTGATATGCAATGCAATTGAAAAGATTAATAAAACCCTTACAAAGAGCATGTTGAAGGGGATAGGGGGCGTAGTGAACAACCTTAAACTTTTTGCCTCCATCAATAAAGAGATTTCAGACAGGTGTAATGGGGACGGAGTTGCCGCTGCGGAAGATCTTCTTTTTGCCCTTGAGCTTTTGGATGACAGGATAACAGATAAACTGGGAGAGAGGCTTTATCCAGAGAATACAAACCTCATAAACAGCAGATATAAAATGGCTGACCAGCTTTATGCCCAGGCAAAGCCAATATTTGACTCTAGAATGAAGTCCCTGGGAATCGCTGACAAACTGGCTTCATATAAGAGAATTTTTATTTTTGAGGAAGACTTCGAGTCTATGACACTCAAAAAGATCCTGGATGAGAACGATATACCGGGATTTACCAGTTATGTGGGAGAAAGCGACGCCTACAGAATAGGAAACTGCAAAATAGTTTCATTCTCTGAGGCAGGCATTAAGGACGAGGATGTGCTGTTGCTTCCGGCGAGAGAAGCCTTAAGGAAATACGACAGAGCCTGCGCTGAGGGCCACGATATTAAGAATATACTGGATATTCCGTTATTTGACGACAATAAGCCTGAGAAGGCGGATATAACGACGGATAAGATTGCCGATATGGAAAGAGAGATTGAGGAGCTTCTTAAATCTCTTGATGTGTAATTAAGTATGGATAATGTCAGAGAGAGAATCGAAGAGATATTGGGTGCCGAAGGTGATGCCCCTCACGGAAGCTTTATAGAAGGACTGGGATCGGATGAAGAAGTTGAATCCAAGTATGAAAGGACACTCACACTTCTTAAGGAAATGGCAAACTATAACGAGGGTGCCGGGAAATGCCTCAGAGAGTTGACGGCGAAAAATGAGCTTTCACCCGAGGCCCTAGCGTGCATGTTGGTAACGGAATTGCCGTATGACTTCAACTTAAAAAAGAAACTCGAAGGCATATTCAAAGACAGGGACGACGAATACCTTCAGGCTTTCAACACTGTTTATTATCTATACAAATGGATTCATTTAAAAAATGAATCCGCTGATACGCCTTATGAGGATGCATCAGCCGAATTAAGGACAACGGAGCAATATGCTCGCAGATATGAAGAAGACGTGATGGGAATAACCGTAACCCATCGGATGCTTTTAGAGAATAAGGACAGAGAAATACAGGAGTATTTGGCGGAAGGTAAGGCGGGATACCCCAAAATCAGCCAGATGGTCAATGAGATGCCAAGGGTTTATGACACCAGTAACGATTTCATGGAAATCGGCCAAATGGTGCAGATATATGACTCCGAAACAGAGGCCGGTTTGGATAATGTGATATTTGATATTGGAAGAAATCTTGACGGACTCCTTAGCAGATACAGACAGTACAAGTATATGCTTTTTCGGACAGAGTTTGAGAAGCACGATGATGACGGTGATGCCTTCTGCAATCTTATTTCGGAAGACAGATTAAGTACTTTGGCACTTCTTAAGATGATGGACTGGGACTGCATGGATAAGTTCAACGTGTGTCTTATGCTTACTGGAATCTTCATTAAGCATAATATGCCGGAATATGCTAGGGATATGCTTATTGAGTGCAAAAGACTTAAACCCGAGAGGCAGAATATATCGGTTCTGATGAATAAGGTTAACAGTCTGATTGTTGGGAAGGCAGATGGGCAGATACATGAGCAATGAACATAAGATGGCCTTTATAATGTGTGTCAATGACCCACAGGCGGAGGCGGAGGCAAAGTATTACATATCAAGGCTGATGATACCTGACGGTATGATTGTGGAATTTCAATCAATCTATGACGCCAAATCCATGACCGAAGGGTATAATCGGGCCATGAAAAATACTGATGCCAAATATAAGGTATACATGCATCAGGATGTCATGATTATTAATGAAAACTTCATTTCAGACATTCTTTGTATATTCAAAGATGCACGCATTGGTATGGTTGGAATGGTGGGTACGCCCAAACTTCCGGAAAATGGTATTATGTGGCTGGGAGACAGAGTAGGAGGCCTCTATACACATAATTACTCATATACAAGAAAAGTAATAATGGACAATGCCTCAGAAGGAATGATTTTCTCGGCTGAGGCTATTGATGGATTTCTTATGGCCACCCAGTATGACATACCCTGGAGAGAAGATGTTTTTACCGGGTGGGATTATTATGACGTGAGCCAGAGCTTTGAATTCAGGAAAGCCGGATATATGGTAGCTGTTCCTTATTGTGATCCTCCTTGGTGCATGCACGATGACGGGGGTCAGAATCTGGAAAACTATTTTATGACAAGGAAGACCTTCTTGAGGGAATACAGAAATATATGACTAAGGATTTAAAGGAGAACAAAGTCGCTTTTATCATATGTTACAACAATGACCTGATACTTAATGAGTGCAAATGGTATCTTGAAAGGATTAATATACCGGAGGGCGTAGAGTATGAAATCATTCCGGTTCACAATCCTCCTTCCATGTGTGCGGGATATAACGCGGCAATGTCATCTTCGGACGCAAAATATAAAGTATATCTCCACCAGGACGTTTTTATACTAAACACAGATTTTATTTGGGATATGATGGTATGTTTTGAGCAGAACCAGAATTTCGGTATGCTGGGGGTGATAGGTGGGACCCATATACCCGAAAACGGATCGGCGTGGGATAGCTGGAATGTGGGGATAACGGATGCTGTTAACTGGAACAATCATATTTCGATACGTTTAGCGCAGAGCGAAGATGGTAGCCCCATAAAGGTTGAGGCTATTGACGGAATGCTTATGGTTACGAACACTGACGTAGATTGGCGTGCTGACGTCTTCGACGGTTATGATTTCTATGACATATCTCAGTGTATGGAATTCAGGAACAAGGGACTTGATATAGGGGTTGTGTATCAGAAATCTCCATGGTGCCTTCATGATTGCGGAAAGAGCAAGTTGATTCAATATGACCATTATAGGGAGTTATTCTGCCGGACTTACGGATTTAATTTTGACTGCTACTATACCGTGAATGAAGAGACTTCAAGGGTGTATGCGGTTGCCGAGAAAATTCTTGATGCGTTTGATAAGACTATGAGCGCTGGCTTATATGACAAAGCCTATGAACTTCTGGGCAAGAGTGCAGGAATGCACGATGTAGATAACCGTTTAGAGAAATTGCTAGTTATACATGAAATGTGTGAACTTGGGCAGGGAATGAACAGTTTCATTAGATTTGGGCAGACCGCCGCGGAGATGATTGCAACACTTGATGAGTTGAAGTTTAAGATGTGGAGGGTGATCCTTGGGGATGAGGATGCACAGACGTATATTGGCGAAAAAATTGAAAGTGGGTTTATAAATCAATGGATGCTACAGTCAGTAAGTAAGCACTACGTGTAGCAACAGAATTCCATAAGGAATAAAGGGTGAACAATGGACGAACAGGGAAAATTACAAGAACTTGCTGATAAACTATATGGGAAGATAGAGAATTTATTTGATGGAGGGAAGTATACCGAAATTAAGGATGTTTTTAAGCAATGCGGAACCATAAGGCAGTTTGATGATAGAATCAATAAGCTGTGCATTCTTTCGGAAATCGACGATGTGGAAAGAAAAGTTGGCCGTCAATGTATTTGGAAAGATAATGATAGCCTAGATATTTTGCGGGACAGAATCGAAAGGATAATTAACCTTTTCCTTAGTGTTGTGGGAAACGCTGACGAGGATTCTGCGAGGGAGCTGACATCTATGGTTGAATGCGATGATTTTTCCATCGAGGGTCTGGACTATACCGCATGTAATTACATTGAGAACTCCTCTGATGCATTGTCCTTAATATGGTCGAAACTTGAGGAGTCAATTTATAATCATGACCCTTTAAACGAGCCGTTGGTATCAGTGCTGATTCTTTGTTATAACCATGAAAAATACGTAGGTGAGGCCATAGATAGTGTTATGAATCAAACCTACAAGAACATTGAGGTTATAATCACGGATGATGGGTCTACAGATAATTCGAAAGAGGTTATCAAGAATAAGATTGAGGAATGGGGAGACGATAGGTTTATTTTTATTTCTTACGATACCAACACCTGTTTTGCTTGCGTGGATGAGGCAATTAAAGCTGCGAGAGGAAAATATATTCAGATGATAGGCGCAGATGATATGATTGAGCCTACCAAAACAGCTTTACAGGTTTCTTTTTTAGAGAAAGAAAAATCAATATATGATTTATGCTTTACATGGGTAAAATGTATCGGGAATGGAGCAGCGCCACAATATGAAAGCACATTTAATCAGATAAGTATAGCAAGAGCGGGTATGCTTAGAATTCTGTTTGATCATAATTATCTGAATGCGCCGTCTATGCTTATTAGGAAAGAAGTGTTTGATGAGCTGGGTGGCTTTGATTTCTCGTATCGCCAGCTTCATGATTATGATTGCTGGTTGAGATACTTGATTAACAGACAGTTATATGTCATACCACTTAAACAGACTGTGTACAGATCCCTTGACAACAGTTTAAGTGATGCCGGAAATACACCTGAAGGCGTGGCAAGACTGTTGACGGAATGCGAGAACATCTTGTTTGAATTTATGGTAAATATCCCGGAAAGGACTTTTGCGGAGACTTTTTTGGATGAAGCATCCGATAGCATGACGGAATTAGACATTAAGTGCATGAAGCTTATATATGTTCTCAAAACAGGCAAAAATGAAGGCTTTAGAGGAAATGTCTTTATGCGACTTTTTTATTATTACAGAGGAATTGAAGGTTTCAAGAGACTTCTTGGAGAAAAATACGGCATTGACAGGAAAGAAATACACAAAATAGAAAGTGAACTTACCGGAGCAGCCGAGGCGGGCAGACTCAAGCATATGTGTTTTATGTACCAAGCTGCTGCGGAGAATCATTAGAATAGCAGGCCTAAAGAATTGTAAGTCTGCAAGGGAGGACAAACGCTAATGCAAGTAGTAAAGTATATGTTTCAACCACATGGTGATTCACGAGGTCAGCTAATTTCTCTAGAGGAATATAATGATATTCCTTTCGAGATAAAGCGCGTTTATTATATGTATGACACTATAGAAGGCGTAGTGAGAGGACACCATGCGCACAAGTCATTGGAGCAGATTTTAGTGTGCGTGCATGGAAGTTGTAAGGTAAGGATGGATAACGGCAGAGAAAAGAAGGTTGTTCCTCTCGAAAAACCATATGAGGGTTTATATATACCCAACAATATATGGAGAGAGATGTTTGATTTTTCTCCGGATGCTGTTCTTATGGTATTTGCATCTCAGATTTATGATGAAGAAGACTATATAAGAGATTATGACGAGTTTTTAAAATTTATCGGAAAAACTGAGTAGAGTCATATAGGGGGTTTTATGCGATTACCACATTTGGGTGTTTTACTAACCACGTTTTGCAACCTTAATTGTAGAGACTGTGCGGATCTGATTCCAAAGAGAGATAATTACATATATGAAATTGGAGCCGTTAAGGAAGACCTTGAGAAGGTGCTTGAGAGCATCGAAGGAATAGACGAGGTTTTGCTTATTGGCGGCGAAACTCTCCTATATCCGTATTTAGGCGAGGCTATTGAGTTTTGCTTTAATCAATCAAAGATTGATAAGATAATAATTACTTCTAATGGTACAATAGAACCCTCTGAAAAACTGATGGGGATTATTGCTGACTGCGGAGTTATTATGCGTGTAAGTGGTTATCCCGAGTTTGTGGCACCTAGAAGAGAAGAGATTGTCCAAAAGTATTTAGATAGAAAAATAGCAGTGGATAACCTTAAAGGGATGTCATGGTTTAGCATGGGTGGTACGGAAAAGAGAAACCACACTAAACAGGATTTAATAAGCATATTTTCAACTTGCGGAATGAGAAATTGTGTAACTATGCAACGAGATGGACTTGTTTTTTTCTGCTCAAGGCAGATGACTGCATGGGATTCTGACATTTATCCAGTTCCGTTAAAGCATGAATATGTTGATGTGAGAAATTCGAAAGATTTACCACGAGATTTTGAAGCTTTCTATAGTAATCAGTTCGTATCTACCTGTGATTATTGCGATGGAATTAGTTGCGCTACAGAAAGAAAAGTGGAAACTGCTATTCAAATTCTGCCAAAGGATGTCTATATTAAGCTATTTCAAATGTATGTGACCGAATCTGAATATGACGAAAAGGATTTTGTTAAGGAGGTCACTCAGCTTCTGATTCCATATGGTGATTGCCTTAAGGGCGTCGATGAATATGTCAGCCTCTTATTTAAAGCTAAAGAAATTCTGAAAGGAGAGGAAGGCAATTGTTCAATACGTGGCGCGCTTCTTGAGTTAATAAACAAACTTTCGGACGATTATAGTTACGAAGTAGATGAAACCGTTTGCTGTAAAAAAACATTTGAACATGAGGTGTCCGCACAAAAGAAGCCAAATGTAATCCGAGTATCCGGAGATGTATCAGAACAAAAAGCAGATATAATCATAGATAAGGAAGATGTTAAAGAGTATTCCGAGAGAAGATTTCCATTGGATTTATTCTCGTATTCCAGACTTTTTGTTCAGTCTAAACTTGAAAGAATAAGTAATAACCCTGTTAACGCTGTCCTTTGCGGTTTATCATATACGCAATATGGATTTCTGGAAAACAGGTTTGCTGACAGTGTAGTCAACTTGTCTATTACAGGACAAGATATGCCATACCAAATTCTTATGGCTAGAAGAGCACTTGCTGTTTGTGAGCAGATTAAAACTGTAATTATGCCTATGACTTATTATCAAGGCTTTTATGATATGGTTGCAGATGATGCGGAGATTCATCAGATGGCTGTATCAAGGGTAAACATTCCGTTGCTTAGCTACGGAAGAGGATATAATGGTCCAAGATATTATGAATATTTTCCCGCAGAGTATTTGAAACTATTTGATTACTGCTGTGATACTGATAGAGTAAGAAAACTTTGCGAAGATGAGATTAAAGAATACCTTCGTGATAAAGAGTTTTTCAACGACTATATGGTTGCCAGCCCCAGAGGTGGATTGAAGTTTGACTTTAAAGAACTGGATGAAAAAGAAAGATACGAGTCTGCGAAAAAAACTGCCGAGCTGAACGAAAGAATTGTTACAGAATCCGGATTTGATACTGTCATGGCATATGTTAAAGAGTTCCTGGAGGATATGCGTTTTGCAGGCAAGCGTGTTATTTTGTTTGCCCCTCCGATGACGAAGTATTTATACGATGCTTATAGCAGGAAAATGATTGACAGATTTAATGATAATTACGTGAAACTATTTGACGATTATTATAATGTTACGTATGTTGATTTATCAAACGATAAATCATTCACGGAGAATGATTTCTGCGATTTTGAGCATTTAAATGCCAATGGAGCTATCAAGCTTACCGATATTCTTAATTCTATTTATTTGAATTCAGCGAAATAAATGGGGAGAGAAGACATTGTCAACACCATACGAAAAGATAATAAAAATTAGAGCTTTTGAAGAACTGCTTCTGACCCTTTTTGGGCAGAATAAACTCTCAGGAACCACGCATACCTATATTGGTGAAGAGGCTACTGCTGTTGCCTTGATGAAGTACGTGAAAGATGATGATAAGGTATTTAGCAATCATAGGTGCCACGGCCACTTCTTGGCTTATGGCGGTCCTGAAAAGCTATTGCTGGCTGAGATAATGTCCAAAAAATCAGGCCTATGTCAAGGAAGAGGTGGAAGCCAACATATTCACTATAAGAATTTCTTTTCCAATGGTGTTCAGGGCGGAATAGTTCCAAATGCACTGGGAGTGGCCTTCGCGGATAAGCTTAATGGAAAAGATGCTAACACAGTGGTGTTTTTGGGAGACGGTACACTGGGACAAGGAGTTGTCTACGAGTCTCTTAATATAGCATCAATTTACGATGTTCCGGTAGTTTTCGTAATTGAAGATAATCAGTATGCTATGAGTACCAAGCGTAAAGATGCGTTTGCCGGGGATATTAAGCAGAGAATAGAAGGCTTTAATATTAAAACTTTTGAAATCGAGAGTACAAATGTTGATGAATTGGACTTGTTCTTCGAAAATGTATTTTCGTATATAAATACCGAAAGAAAACCTGTGTGTGCAATAGTACACAATTATAGGCTGGCAGCTCATAGTAAAGGCGATGATTTAAGAGACCCGAACGAGATAGAACAGTATGCTGCTAAAGATCCGATTCTATACGTCAAAGAGAAAATAGGAGAAGATAGGTACGATGAATGCTATGCTTTGATTAAGAAGAATCTTGAGATGGTTGTTGAAAATCTTGAGAGCGAGACAAGCATAGATGTATTAGATAAATGTGATTTTTCTATACCGGATGATGAAATTGATTTCATTTCCCATCAGGAATCAAGATATGTGGATCTAATAAGGGAGGCACTTGACTCAAGACTTCAAGTAAGTAATGATACTTATTTCTTGGGCGAGGATATAAAGGATCCGTATGGCGGCCCGTTCAAAGCTACGAAGGGCTTGTCCACAAAATACGAACGAAATGTATTAAATATGCCAATTAGCGAAGCTTGTATGGTTGGCATGGGTGTTGGAATGGCATTAAATCAGACCCATCCTGTAATAGAAATCATGTTTGGAGATTTCCTTTCGCTTGGATTTGATCAGATTTTAAATCATGCTTCCAAGTATGCTTGGGTTTATGGTGATTCAATATCGGTTCCCTTAATTGTCAGGGCGCCTATGGGGGCGAAAAGGGGCTATGGGCCAACACATAGCCAGTCGCTGGAAAAGTTTTTTGTAGGTATTCCTGGGATAAGAGTTTTAGCATTGACTCCCGCTGTAAACCCTATGGTCATCTATGACACTTTATTTAACCGAATTGAAGAACCGACAATTATGATAGAGAATAAAGGCCTATACGCGCAGAAGAGTTGGTTGATTGAAAACGGAAGATATAAAGACTTTTTTGTAACACAGTATAAGAATGATGGCTATCCAACAGTTCTCTTTTCATTTGATCCTTCAACTAAACCGGATTGTTATTTAGTGGCATATGGTGGAATGTCCAATGATGCGCTGAACGCAGCGGAGAAGATGATGATGGAGGAAGAGATACAGGTTGATGTTATTATCCCCACTCAGTTATCTCCTTTCCCGTGCCGCGATCTTGAAAGAATCATTAAGGGAGAAACTCCTATTGCTATAGTTGAGGAAGGCACCAGAACAGCGGGGATAGGTGCGGAATTTGTGGCATTTTTAAGTGAGAACAGAATTGGCTCAAAATATTTAAGGATTGCAATGCCTGATATTCCAATTCCTAATGGGCTTGTCTTGGAAAATCAGGTGATTCCGGATGCCCGCATTATAAAGGATAAGATATTGGCGTTTATAAAATAGCTTGAGTAGCTTTGAAAGCGTTAATGGATAATGGGAGGAAATGAAAATCTATGACAATAAAAATGCCTCGTCTAGGTGTTAATGATGACTGTGTAATGCTTACCAAATGGCTTGTGAAGGATGGCGATAGAGTTGTTAAAAACCAGAATGTTGCCGAGATAGAGACATCTAAAGAAACAAGCGAAGTAAAGGCTGAGTCAGATGGTGTGATTCATATTCTTGTTAATGAGGGAGAAGACATAGCGGTTGGTTCAGCTATTGCCGAAATTGGAGAGCTGACTGATAAATCAAGACAGACTGCCCAGACGCCTTTGAATGATAGTGATGCAGAGGCAGAACTGCGAATCACCGACAAAGCCAAAAAAATGGCTTTGGAACATGGAATAGACTTAACTAAACTCCCGACAGACAGACTGATTAGAGAAAAGGATATCCTCCAATTAATTGGAGAAGAGCCCGTAAAAGAAGAAAAAAAGTATAATAAAGTCCTTGTTTATGGCGGCGGTGGATTTGGACAGGTCGCTATTAATATATTGCAACACCAGCATGTCTTTGAACTCTATGGGGTGGTGGATTCGAATTATCCTGACCGTAAAGAGTGCTTTGGCGCTCAAATCGTTGGCAACGATGAAGATCTGGAGAGACTGTATAAAGAAGGATACAGAAAAATTATTAATGCTGTAGAGTTTTTGAACAAATCCCACTACAGAAAACCTCCATATGAAAAACTTGAAGGATATGGATTCGAGTTTTACAACTGTATTCACAGTTCGGCCCAAATTGAGCCATCAGCCAAATTGGGTGTCGGAAATCTTGTGTGCGCAGGAGCAATTATCGGTGGCGAAGCACATGTTGGAAATAACTGTATCATTAATGCAGGATCAATCATTTCACATTTTTGCAAAATAGAGGATCACTGTCATATTGCATCCGGGGCTGTGCTTGCCAGTGCTGTTGAAGTTGGGGAAAATACTCTGATTGGCCAAAACTGCACGGTTTATTCAGATGTTAAAATTGGAAAGAATGTTACGATCCTAAATGGATGCAACGTGTTTAAAGATGTTCCTGATAATTCTATTGTAAGGAATGATACCTGATGAAGAAAATGTATTATGCCGAAACCAATAGCAATAATCCTCATTACAATCTTGCCTATGAGGAGATGCTATTTAAAAGATGTGAACGTGAAGGAGTTCCAATCTTGTTTCTTTGGCAGAATGAGCATTCAGTTATTATTGGGAGAAATCAGTGCGCTTATGCCGAGTGTGATGTTGAATTTTGCTTGCAAAACGACATAGATATCGTCAGAAGGATGACAGGGGGCGGGGCTGTTTTTCATGATTTGGGAAATCTGAACTTCTCTATTATTCAGCCGCTTGAACAGTATGATATAGAAAAATCCATGACTTTGATTGTTGATGCACTCAAGGAGATTGGTATAATAGCCTCCGTAAATGGGCGAAACGACATATGCATCAGCGAGAAGAAGATTTCGGGGAATGCATATTATAAAGGAGAGAAAGCGGGCCTGCATCATGGCACGCTTTTGTTCTCTTACAATCCTCGTATTATGAAGGCCGCAATAACTCCATCTAAAAGTAAATTGCTTAAACATGGGGTGAAATCGGTTGAATCTCGAGTCGGAGATATTAGTTCGGTATATCAGTCTGTTTCCATAAAACTGATTGCGGAAGCAATAAGACATTCATTCGAAAGAGATACGGATTTGGTACCTTTTGAGGCTGACACCTTTGATTTGGAAGACTTGGCGAAAATTCAAGAAAAGTACGACTCGGAAGAATGGAATTATAATAAAGTTAGGGAATATGGTTTAGTATTTGAAGATTCTTTTACGTGGGGTGAAGTATCTTTATCAATTAACTATGAAGATGGTAGACTGAAGCAAATAGATATTTCTTCGGACTCAATGCATGTTGACTTGATTGAGCAGATTAAAGATAAGATTAATGATTCGATAAATAAAAAGATGGAGAAGGATCTAATCTTCCAGAATATTGAAAATGAATATAAGGGAGATGCAATTATATCAGACTTGGCTGATATGTGGAGGAAGGTAATAAAAAATGGAATCTAGAAAATATGAGGTCGGAATAATTGGCGGCGGACCCGGAGGATATAAAACGGCTGAACTCCTTGGTGCTCAAGGGGTTAAGACCGTGTTGTTCGAGAGAAACCATATTGGAGGGGTATGCTTGAATAGAGGGTGTATTCCGTTCAAAAACTATTTGAGTATTGCTAAGAAAATATCTGAGTCAAAAGAATCTATTGATGCTGGTTTGGCAGAAGGGCAGTACATTCAGGTAAATCATAAGGAAGTTGGTAATAAAAGAGACGGCGTGGTTAGCCAGCTGCAAAAAGGTATTGAAGCGACGCTGAAGTCTGTTGGAGTTGACATAGTGTTTGCGGAAGTGGATTTAGTTGAAAAAAAAGATGAAATGTTCAGACTCGTCACAGTTAATGGCGACGAAGTATATTGCAACAAACTTGTGATTGCAACGGGCTCGGATGAATGTCGCCCATTCGAAATCCCTAAAAATACAAATTATATTGTGACTTATGGTTCTGAACTATTGTACATAAAGGAAATCCCGAATAGAACATTGGTTATAGGCGGAGGAGCCGTTGGGTTGGAAGTTGCCAGTTTGCTGTCGGATACAGGACACGAGGTTGAAGTTGTTGAAGCAATGTCTCAGATTGGCGGCGATTTAGATTCCGAAATGTCCGAAACGCTACTTCGTATTATGAGCAAAAAGGGCATTAAAATCTTGACCGAAACGCGCCTTGATCACTTTGATGAAAAAGCTGTTTTTATTACTGACGGGAACGAGTTAGCGGAAAAGCAGGTGGATTGCGTTATTATCGCAACCGGCAGGAAACCTCAGATTGATTTCAAAATAGTGGATGGTTTGGGCGTAGAGTTTGATGAACGTGGAATACACATTGATGATACATGTAAAACATCTGTTGATGGTGTATATGCCTGTGGAGATGTTACCGGTGGAATTATGCTTGCCCATGAGGCCTACAGGCAGGCGAAACTTATAGTTAGTGATGTTTTGGGATTTAAAGATGTATGCCATTGCTCAATTATTCCTAAAATAATTTATTCCGATCCGGAAGTGGTTTCTGTTGGAATTAGCGAGCAAAGGTGTATAGATGATAATATTGAATATAAGGCTCATGCTATTCCCATGACATATAGTGGGCGTTATTTTGCCGAAAATGGTAAAGATGGTGCCAAAGCAAAAATGATAATCAACTCTAAAAATGAGGTGATTGGGTTACATATAATTGGAAGGGGTGTTTCTGAAATATCTCTTGCTATGGAATTAATTGTATCTAAAAGAATGACTATAGATGAACTAAAAGGGGTTGTATATGCCCACCCAACATATGGTGAGATTATCGAGGAGTTGGCGAATGGTTTTAGCGGAGAATTTAGATAACTAAGGGTGGAATATACTCCTATGTGGTAGAAAGCGGTGAGATTAGCAGAATTATGAATGGTGTTTTCCCCAGTCAAGCAAATAAAAAAGGCCTATGTTTCTTCAGCGGTTCCGTAAACAGCGTTGATTATTTTGAGGGTTGGAGAAAAGCTGGATTTGAATGTGAAATATTGAATCTTGCTACGCTTCAAAACTCGGAAGCGTTAACTGACAATGTCAAGCTTGGACGGATCATAGCCAAGGGCGGATACAGATTTGTTTTTTCAATCAATTATTTTGCTATTCTCGCTGAGGCATGTTTTGCCGCGGGGATTCCCTACATAGCCTGTTCTATAGATTCGCCCGTTCCCATGGAAAAACAGGAGAC
>Ga0307455_100014_pt1 | contig 15168 bp, 17 predicted proteins | sample GoafecBaGen6Rep2_FD_203830 | JGI IMG/M metagenome (GOLD analysis project Ga0307455, IMG submission 203830) | Metatranscriptome of enriched fungal communities from goat fecal pellet, Isla Vista, California, United States - Bagasse, Gen6, Rep 2... ... | reverse complement strand
CAAAGAATCCATAGCAAGATTATTCAGTCCTGTGTTTTAAGTTTATTCAGCATTACGAAGTTTACTATTCTGCTTTAAGTTTTTTTTTGTACATTTGCAGAATATATTCAATTAGATATGGCAGAAAACGAATTTTTGCAGATAGAAGAGAAAGTTGTAGAGATGCTCAAGACCGTATACGATCCTGAGATACCTATTGATATATATGCACTTGGGCTGGTGTATGGAATCGATGTGGATGGCAGCACCGTCAACATCAAAATGACTTTGACAGCGCCATCATGCCCAGCAGGCGACTTTATGGTGGAGGACATCAAACAGAAAGTAGAGTCGATCGACGGAGTGGAAAACTGCAACGTCGAGATTGTCTTTGAGCCGGAATGGAATCAAGACATGATGACAGAAGAGGCAAAACTAGAATTAGGATTTTTATAATCGAACTGTCATTAAGTCCACATTGTCAAATGGGAAACGAAAAAAACAGAATATACTTCATCTCCGACTGTCATTTCGGGCTTGACGCGAAAGCTTCGTCAATAGAACGGGAAAAGAAATTCGTTCGATGGATGGACAGCATCAAAAGCAGTTGCAAAAGTCTGTACATGCTTGGCGACATCTTCGACTATTGGTTTGAATACAACACCGTTATCCCCAAAGGATTTACAAGAGTATTAGCCAAAATCCAGGAATTCGTTGACGACGGTATTGAAGTTGTATATTTCACAGGCAACCACGACATCTGGACATTCGGTTATCTGGAAAAAGAGCTTGGAGTACGCGTTGTAAGAAATGAAGAATCAGCAATGCTTCAAGGCAAAAACATATATATGGCCCATGGTGACGGATTGGGAGATCCAAGCCGCACATTCAGATTCTTGCGCAGATTCTTCAGAAATGGTCCATGCCAATGGCTATTCAAATGGATACATCCAGATGTGACAATGCCATTCGGCAACTGGTGGAGCCGTCGCAACCGTTACAGCAGATGGAGCAAAGTGACGGAGCAAGAAAGTGAAAATGAGGATGTTTACCTTGGAGAAGACAAAGAACATCTTGTTATTTTCGCTAAAAACAACGAAAAAACAAATGGGCCAAAGTACGACTTTTACATCTTCGGACACCGTCATATTGAATTAGATTTGATGATAAATGCAAAAAGTCGTGTAATTATTTTGGGAAATTGGATAAATAAATATACATTTGGAGTGTTAGAGGATGGGCGCTTCCGGTTAGACAATTTTTTTGAAGACGAAAATGTCGATTGTTGTGACCTATCTAATGTTGTTTAACTAAAGAAGAAAAGAGAGGATAATATTATGAATTCAAAATATATAATTTTATTTGCATTGGCCGCGATACTATCTGGATGCACAATGTCAATGAAAGGAGATTGGGCAGGAAGAGAATACTGCGGATGTGACGATGGAGATTTGTTGGACAGAGCAAAATGTAAAAAAGATGTCCTTGTAAAATATAAGGATGATCTAAAAAACGAGGAGTTCCGCAAAGCATTCCACAATCACAAATGTGATTAATACATAAAAGGAAAGATATTTAGGGATTAAAAACAAACGAAATGAAATCTAACGTTTTCAACACCATATTATTCGGTTCCATGCTGGTTGCAGCAACTGGATGTCAGGAAAAAGTCATCACCATGCAAAGCATGAAATGTGAATTCGTAAATGCTGGGGAAGAAGCCATCATTTATGGTAAGGGATTCTCTGCTGATGACGAAATTTTCTTTGAAAACAACAAAAAGGGCGAAATCGTAGCGTCGAAGACAAACGATTCTGTTCTTACAGTAATTGTTCCGGAAGATGCAAAACCCGGTATGCTTTGTTATGTGCCAAAACATGGCAAAAAAGTATATTCTGACTTTATGTTCAGAGACAACCGAGGAATAATTATCGATTTTGACAAATATCGTTCAACTTGGGGCGGATTCGACCCATTCAACGACGACGGAGAGCCAATCAAAATGGTCAGCGACGGAGACAGTATACTGACACTGCCAGTCACTCCACCTGAAGCAATCAGTGGCCATTATGGTTTTCTATATGGCATATATAAAGAGGCATGGACTATGAAAAGAGAAACCTTCCTTCAGTATTGTGCGAACAAAGAATATGGAGGCAGAGGAAATCATTCTGTTGCTGGAGACAATGCCGAAATGCCAATCGATGAATTATGCTTGAAATTTGAAGTGTTCGTGCCAAAAGAGTGTGCCTTCAAATGTCGTCCACGTGTAGAGATATTCTTTGGCCCGTACATATCAATCAACAAACATGGCCGAGAGCAATCACCAATCTGTGCGTGGGAGCCATGTGATTCAAAGACAGGTGAATTCTTCACAAAAGACGGATGGGAAACTGTAACTATCCCTCTTACTGAATTCAACCACAGCTACAAGAGTGACGCTATAAAAGCAGATCCTTTATATCTTAAGACTGCTACAAACTTTACATTCGTAATCATAGGTGATCCTGGAGATTCTCCTTCTGAAAACTTCTTGTGTGTGGACAATTTCCGAATCGTTCCTATAAAATAATTAAAGTTACATTACAACACAAAAGAGACGTGCAATACGCAACGTCTCTTTTTATTTAATATCCAATCAAGAAAGAATGGCATACAGATGTTTCCCCCATACAATAAAGCAATAAGCGCAATAAATTAGTATTACCGCCCTCTTTTTTTACGCTATCCACCAATATTTTGCATATTTTTCTTATTTTTGCTAAATACGTATCATTATTGCACAATAAAATACGATTATTGCAGTTATTTCAGTAAGACGGAATGTTGCCAGTCTGAATAAGATTAACGATGCGCTTCTACGGGATTCAAAAGCAGCACCGTATCTACAGCACTGAAATGCAGTATTTTACTAAAAAAAGAGAAGATATGGGAAGATATATAGCGCCATCGGAACTGCCGTTGAATGAAGACGGTTCTGTGTTCCATCTACATTTGAAGAAAGGTCAGTTGGCAGACAAGGTTATTCTTGTCGGCGACCCGGCACGTGTGAACATGGTGGCTTCTTTCTTCGACAAAGGAAGCATCGAATGTGACATCCAGAGCCGTGAATTCCATACTATCACAGGAAAATACAACGGACAGAGAGTTTCTTGTGTCAGCCACGGAATAGGCACAGACAATATCGACATAGTGCTTACTGAGCTGGACGCTCTTGTGAACGTCGACTTTGAGACACGAGAAGTCTGCGACTCACTTAAAAGTTTGACAATCGTGAGAGTCGGAACAAGCGGAGGTATGCAAGACTTCTGCCCTATCGGCTCATACGTAGTGTCTAAGAGAAGTATCGGATTCGACGGAGTTCTCAACTACTATAGCGGCGAAAACGTATGCGACCTGGATTTCGAGGACAAGTTCTGCAAACATGTCGGATATTCAGCACGTTATGCCCGTCCTTATGTCATCAGTGCAGACGAAAAGCTCGTCGAACAGATCGGTTATGACATGATAAAAGGTGTGACTATTTCAGCACCTGGATTTTATGCTCCACAAGGAAGATGGGTGCGTCTTCAGCCTCAAGACCCTGAGTTGAACGCCAAAATCCGCACGTTCGACTACAACGGAGAAAAGATCACAAACTACGAGATGGAAAGCTCCGCAGTGGCAGGTCTCTCACGTCTACTCGGACACAGGGCAATGACAGTGTGCTGTATCATCGCAGGACGAACATCTGGCGACATGAACACTGAATACCACGGCACTATGGAAAAATTAGTAGAAACAGTTCTAAAGAGATTAATGAAATAAAATATGGACGGAATGCCATACAATACGCAGATGCCCAAACTTGCACTGCCAGAATACGGAAGAAACATCCAAAACATGGTGAACTACTGTCTTACAATTGAAGACAGGGAGGAACGCACCAATTGTGCATACAGCATAATCCAGACAATGGGCAACCTGTTCCCTCATCTGCGAGATGTTAATGACTTCAAGCATATCCTTTGGGATCACTTGGCTATCATGGCTGATTTCAAACTTGACATCGACTATCCTTACGATATAATCAAAAAGGAGGAGTTGTATGAGAAACCAGAGCCTATGCCATATCCCGACAATTTCATGATATTCAAGCACTATGGTGCTTCCATCCAAAAATTGATCGGATTTTGCCGCACTATTGAAGACGAAGATGAAAAAATGTCGTTGGCAGTACTCATCGCCAACCAAATGAAAAAGAGCTATTTTGCTCACAATAAGGAGACTGACGACGTTAAGATCATCAAAGACTTGAGAGACATGTCGGGAGGCGAGATACTTCTTGATCCAGAAAAAATTTCTCTTATCTCATCCGCTGAGATCATGAAAAGTGCTAAGGCTAATGCCACAACTGCAGCAAAAAAGAAGAAAAAATAATATCTGATTCGTATGAATAAAGTTATTGCACTTATGCTTTCAGCTGGAGCCGCATTTCCAGCATTCGCAGAAAGAGACATCTACGGATGGGAATTTCTTTCCGCATCCACTTCTGCATATACAGGAAGCATAGGAGTCGAAAACGTTTCTTCACATAGCAGAGAAATAGACATGGCTCTACGCAACCCTGCATTGATGACAGAAGAGACTCACAACACAGCATCGTTAAGCTACCAGAACTATCTGGCAGGCTCAAGCTGGGCGACAGCATCATATTCGAGAGCCGTTAACGATAAAAATTCATGGGGCGCGGCAGTAGTGTACGCTCCATACGGAAATATGACAGAGACTGACATCTATGGAAATGAAATAGGAGAATTCAGTGCCACAGACTTCATGGCGGAAGGACTATATAGCCGTCTATTGGCTGAGAAATTACGTGTAGGTCTCGGGTTCAAACTTATCTTCTCATCCATAGCAGAAGAAAGAAGTTTTGGTTTTGGATTCGACGTCGGTGCTAACTATTTCAATGAAGACAAAGACATCTCATTGGGTTTCGCAGTCAGAAACATAGGCGTCCAGCTAGCGACATACACAGACACTCCTGATTCAAGGGACAGACTTCCATGGAATATGCAGATCGGATTAACAAAAGGTCTTGAACACGCTCCTTTCAAATTCTCAGTCACTTACACAGACCTCAACCGTTGGGATTTGTCTTACACAAAATACAATGAGGTTGACAAAAGTACTTTAGATGGAAAGGATTTGGATGCCACCCAAGAGATCAAATGGGGAGACATGTTCATGCGTCACTTTGTTTTCTCAGTGGAATTCGTGCCAAAAGATGAATTCTCTTTAGTAGTAGGTTACAACTGCAGACGTAGCCGCGAATACCAACTGGCGGATTCCCGCTCTGGAGCCGGATTCAGTTTCGGACTCAACCTGAATATAAAGAATGTATACGTCGGTGCGGCATATTCAATATATGGAAAGGCGGCAAACGTATTCGGTGCGACTATCGGGTACAGAATAAACAGAGCCGAATATGTTAAGACAATAGAACCGGGCGAACTATATATAGAGCCAAACGACCAACACTAAAAGAAGATAAAAGATGAAAAATATAGTAGTAGCAATCGACGGATTCTCGTCTTGCGGAAAAAGCACAATGGCTAAATGGCTTGCCAAAGAGGTAGGCTACAAATATATCGATTCTGGAGCAATGTACCGTGCAGTGACCCTATTCTGCCTGCGCAACAACCTTATCAAAGATGGTGTTGTGGACACAGAAAAACTTGAGAAACGCATGAACGAAGTCAAGATCGAATTCCGTGTCAATGAAAATACAGGAAAAAGCGACACTTATCTTAACGGAGAATGTGTTGAGTCGGAAATCCGTGGCATGGAGGTCTCATCAAACGTCAGCCCAGTAGCGGCTGTACCATTCGTTCGCCACGCCATGGTGGATCTGCAGAGAAGCTATGGTGAAGGAGGCGGAATCGTGATGGATGGACGCGACATAGGCACCACCGTCTTCCCTAACGCTGAATTGAAACTATACGTGGTGGCTTCCGCTGAAGTCAGAGCACAAAGAAGATACGATGAGCTGACAGCCAAAGGAGACAAAGTGTCATTCGATGACATTTTGAAAAACGTGCAGGAACGCGACTATATCGACATGAACCGTGCTGAATCGCCATTGAGAAAGGCTGACGACGCAATTGAACTTGACAACGGTCTGCTTACAATCGAGGAGCAAAACAAGTGGTTGATGCAGATTTTTAACGAAAAGACTAAATAAGACGATGATAATCGATATCGACGAAAATTCCGGTTTTTGTCCAGGAGTTGTGTCAGCGATCAAAAAAGCGGAGGATGAATTAAAACAAAACAACTCACTTTTCTGCTTGGGTGATATCGTCCACAATTCCCGTGAAGTGGAAAGACTGACTGAACAAGGTCTGGAAACAATCGGAATCGACGAATTGCAGGAGTTGAAAGACACCCGTGTGCTTCTAAGAGCTCATGGAGAACCACCGTCTACATACGATTTGGCAAAAAGGAACAATATCTCCATCATCGACGCCACATGTCCCGTAGTGCTCGCGCTGCAACGCAAGATCAAGGCAGCTTACGAGAAACACGACAAAAAGAACACACAGATCGTGATATACGGGAAAGTGGGACATGCAGAGGTGAACGGACTTGTCGGCCAGACAAACGGAACTGCAATCGTAGTGGAAAACCTCAACGATATCGACAAAATTGATTTCTCAAAAGATATCTGTCTATTTTCGCAGACAACCAAAAGCATTGAGGGTTTTAACGAAATAATAGCGGAGATCAAAAAGAAGAAACACGATTGTATCAAATTTGAATATTTTGATACAATATGCAGACAAGTGGCTAATAGAATTCCAAAAATCATTAGTTTTGTCTCGAAATACGAACTGATTTACTTTGTTTGTGGGAAAAAAAGCTCTAACGGCAAGGTCCTATATGAACAATGCAAAAAGACAAATCCTACGACACTTCTAATTTCAGGAGTAGAAGATATTGATTTGTCAGACATTAAAGACAAAGAAAAAATCGGGATATGCGGTGCGACGTCAACACCAAAGTGGCAGATGGAAGCAGTCCGAGACTATATCTTGAACGCTAACAAATAAATACCAACACTATGAAAATTAAGTGCATAGGCATTTTAACATCCGGAGGCGACGCTCCAGGAATGAACGCTGCAATCAGAGCGATCACTCGTTCTGCTATCTACAACGGTATCCGTGTCAAAGGTATCTACAGAGGCTACAAGGGACTGATGATGGGAGAGATTGAGGAATTTCACACAGAAAGCGTCAGCAACATCATCCAACATGGAGGAACAATCCTTAAGAGCGCAAGATGTCAAGAATTCCACACACAGGAAGGAAGACAGAAGGCTTACACTACCCTACGATCAGAAGGCATTGACGCATTGGTTGTATGTGGTGGAGACGGAACTTTCACCGGAGCACGTCTGTTCGCTCAAGAATTCGACTTTCCGATCATCGGTGTGCCATGCACTATCGACAACGACTTGTCCGGAACTGATTTCACAATAGGATACGACACTGCGCTTAATACAATTATGGACGCAGTGGATAAAATAAAAGATACTGCCAATTCTCACGAACGTTTGTTTTTCATTGAGGTCATGGGCCGCGACGCAGGTTATCTTGCACTGAACGGTGCAATCGCGACTGGAGCGGAAGCGGCCATCATTCCAGAAATCGAAACTGGAATAGACCAACTTGAGGAATTCATTTCAAGAGGATTCAGAAAGTCAAAAAACAGCAGTATCGTGCTTGTTGCGGAAAGCGACATAACAGGTGGAGCTATAGGTGTTGCGGAACGTCTGAAGAAAGAGCATCCTGAATACGAGGCTCGTATAACAATCCTTGGACATATCCAAAGAGGAGGTTCGCCAACAGCAGCCGACCGTATACTTGCTTCACGTCTGGGAGCCGCAGCTATCGACGCTCTTATCGACGACCAGAGAAACATCATGGTTGGTGTGGTAAACGACCACGTCGTCTACGTGCCATTCAACAAGGCCATCAAACATGAGAAGAAGATGGACACATCTCTATTATCTGTACTGAAAGTTGTTTCAAATTAATTATACAAAATGAAAAAAAATCTTTTTTTCCTTATGCTTGTAGGAGCAATGTCTTCATGTGGCAATGCACCTCAAAACAGCGAGAATAATGACATGTATGCTTTTGATTCAACAGCTGTAACAATTTCTGATGAGGTTGCCGGAGTAGAGACACGTTCTGTGCCATTCGAGGCAATTAACGGCAAGTGGATGATCAAATCAGCAAAAAGTGAGGCTGTAGCGGAAGGCGATACTTCAGCGTACATTATCATTAACGTTGCTGAAAAAACGATCAACGCAACTGCTGGCTGCAACTCTATCTTCGGAGCGATCAACAGAAATGGCAGAACAGACAATTCGTTGGCTTTCGAAAATATGGGAGCCACAAGAATGATGTGTCAAGACAAAGACGCTATTGAAAGAGCTTTGATCGACGCTCTAAACACCACTCGTTCGTTCTCTCTAACTAACGGTGAACTTTCATTCTGCAACGAGAATAACGAAGTTGTGCTAAAAGCTGCAAAATAAGATCATAATTAATAAAGCATAATTTGGGAGACGTGGGGAATCACGTCTCCTTTTTTATTTTGCGATTCTTTGTCACTTGCTTCAATCTATTTCTTCTAAGGGATTTAGGGCTTCAATGAGATAACGTTCAATTGCTAATATCTTTGTGCTTCAATGCCTGTAATATGCTTTGGCGAATCCACCAAATCGCATATGGTACAAATTTGAAACCACGAGATTTGTCAAACACATCAATGGCATGAGATAACCCTTCCAATCCATTTTCTTGTAGTTCCTCAAATGAGAGTCCATTTCCAAGATATCGTTTTGCAACAGATGAGACAAAACGTGTATGATATTGAATTAGACTTTTTTTTGCCTCAACATCACCAGCCTGACTTTTGGTTATTAACTCAAATATCTCTTCCAATGTAAAAATCTTGTTGTTTTCCATATATATAGTTTTTAGATGTTACTATACTACTATATACGAAAGAAAATTGCAATCTTATGGAAATCTCTCAGTGTGATGTGCAATAACTATGCACAGGCGGCCATTTATTTTGCATTGACATTCTTGTTTGATTCTTAGCAACCTCAAAATATGGATTCATTAGCAGTTTGATTTCATCATTGAATACAATGTTTTTAGAAATCTGTTTCTTATTTGATAATAAGTCTTGAACTGTCAACGTCTCGTATATAAACTTTACATTATTAAATTCTGGAATTTTATCAAATAACTCTAATGCCCTCGATTTAAAAAACTCAGCTAGATAAGAGTCTTCTTTATCATCATCAAATTTCCAGAATACATTATAAAACTTTAGTTCCTTTCCTTTTAAAATAGATTGCTGTATATGTTTGTCCCCTATTCCCAAAAGCATAAATATAATTCCTATCAGGTGGCAAGTTTCTTGTTTAGGATAAAACCATTTACAGTTGCTGTCTTTTTGTGGCATACCTGTCAAGAACTCATCTACATCATTAATAAATTTGATAATCTCATTACAGATTAATTCGTAATCATAATATCTTTGATATAAACTCCATGATTTTTTTCCATGAGGTTCTTCTGAATAATATGCTTTTGGAAGATGACCATTTTTATAGTTAAGATTTTCCTTTTCTGAGAATTTGCTTTCTATAAATATAATTTCATCTTCTGTTTCAATAAAGACGTCCATATTTGGTACTTTTCCTCCACTTTTTAACCCCGGAAGTTTATATTCAAATGAAAAATCAATCACTTTTGGACATTTTGCTATCCATGAATATAGATCAAATGCCATTCGTGACGATGATTTTACATTCCAAAAATTTTTAGAAAGTTCTTTTCCATCTCCTTTAAGATACTGTTCAATAAAGAAACGAGTTTGTTCTTTTGCCTTATAAGGGATAATCAAACGTTCAAAATAATTTAGTTTTTCTTTTCCTGAAATATATTTATCTACCATATCTTTGTCATTTATATCTGGTTAAACAATTTTCTATTTTCTTCTTCATTTCTTTCCTCAACTCCTGAGGCTCCAACACCTCTATATTGTCGCCCATCATTAACAACTGACTTATAAGTTCTGGCGTCAAACAAAGAGTATATTGAAAATCGCTATATTCTTCATACTTACATAATACTTCTTCCTGAGAACGATGTAATGGCAATGTTCGAAGATAATCTACTTGTTCACCATAAACACGAATACGAACTTTCTGTGGTTTTAATTCTTCATTGACAAATATGCCGACCGTATTTGCATAGTATTTCTCTGCATTAAAACTCTCTGGAACATGATAGTTCTTTTCAGTTGGTTGGAGATCTAAGATTCTGTCTAATGCTAACTGACGAATCTTGTCATGCTCTTGAATGTTTCCAATAACGTACAATCGTTGATGATACACCTTAATGGCATACGTTTCCATGTGGTACGTTTTTCGTGATTCTCCAAATGACTGATAATCCACCTCTATAATCTTTCCTTGTTGCATAGATTCAATGATAGTTTGCAGATATTCAATGCCACTAGCAACGGCCTCTAACAGAATACGTCCACTCATGTTGTGCCATTCAGTTATCAAATTTGACAAAGAAAATGAATTGAGCAGCCATTTTCTGACTTTATCTCCATATATCTTTTCTGGATTAAAAACATAGTAGTTATAGCCATCAGATAGGTCACATCTTATCTCTATTCCAAACAGTTCCTCAATCGCTTTTCTATGCTGATGAAAAGTTCGGAGAGACATTCGTGAATTTTTTCCTGGATTGCTTTTCTGCCACATCTCACTTATCTCCTGAAAGGACATCCTTTTTCGCTGCAAAAGAATATTGAGAAGCCATATGTAACGGTTAAATGTCTTGCTTATCATATTCACAACAAAATTCACTGATATTCAGTGCAAAATTATGGAAAATCTATAATTGTGCAAGCAATGGAACGAAAATATTATTGAGTCATTTGCAATCTTACTTATGGGGATAAAGGAATAAGAGACATGAAAATGTCATCAGTAGTGTCTGTATTTATCTTCCGTGGAGACGTGGCAGTGTCGCGTCTCTACCAGAATTTATTCTTTTTTCGGCTCTTTCAGCACCACATTGTATTCCCCACTCTTTCTTGCCCTCATCTTGTGCGGGACATAGTGCGACCAAAGAAACCAGACTTTTTTGCGTTGCTTCACCTTGATATCATATTTTCCATTCACATCCGCCATAATCTTCAGATTGCAATCCTGTATCACAATATCCGTAAACGAAAGCGGTGCTCCCGTCGTATCGGTGACTGTGCCATAAAGATGAATCTCTTTACGTGCATAGACATTGGTGACGCAAAACAGCGTAATAAATATGGAAATGATTGATTTCATTTGGATACGTTGATAAAAATATACCACTAAAGGGGAAATGAATATAATCCGTCGTAATTTTCTACCAATATTAAACGTCTACGACGTATTGGGATTGGGGTTGATGCATTTCCACGGGGGATTATTGCGTCTCACGGAAAAATGCCTAAGACGTATTTCCCAACAATTACGCATTACGATTTACGCATTACGAATTAGGCATTAGGCATTACGAATTATAATTTATTTCTTCTTCTTTTTGGATTCTCTTTCCTTTTCATTCTTTTCTATCTGCTTCTGGATCTTGTAGTCCTTTACGAAGCCTTCCGCAATCCACTTTGCCATAGCCTCACGATTGCTTGTACGAATGAAACGCTGCTGATCCTGCAAATTCTGAATATTGCCAAGTTCAAAGAATATCGACGGTGGATTTGTTTCAGTCAACACAAACAGATCGCGTCGGCTGACAGTGCCCTCGAATCCACGGTTTGGCTGATGCTGCGCATATTTGTCCTCCAACGTTGTTCGGATACTTTCAGCTGTCATCTTTCCTTGTTTGCTACCCCTTGCATGATAAAGGAAAATGTCAATTCTTTTTCTCTCACTTCGGCTGTCAAGATGGATGAATACCGCACGGCGATATCCTTTGTTATCCTTCTTATACAACGCATTTATCTTCTCACAACGCTGTTTAAGTCGCTTAACCTGGTCGAGTGGTATCGGCGATCCCATACATGTCTCACGTCGGGATGTCTGCAAGAACTGGTCATCTCGTATTCCGTCTACATTATCCTGAATGATGAAATGGACCTTCGCGCCTCGCATCATCAACTGTCGGCCAAGACGAAGAATCACATCATAGGCATACTCATCCTCATGAAGTTCATGCCCTGCGAAATTGCCGATAGCACCTGGATCCGGACCTCCATGACCAGAGACAAGATAGAAGACAGCACCGTCTAACTCCTTGCTGGTGACTGGAACTCTTTCGTAGTCCTTTCCAAAAAGTTTCTCAATCACATCACTCTTCTGCGGTTTCATCGGCACTTGGTCTTTGGCCACAGGAGCAGACTCTGTCTCAATATCGTCTATTGTAGGAATCTTATAATAAACTCCCGTCAACAGGGATGCATCTTTTCCGAATCTGCCCTGATTGACATCCAAAAAGACATCACGCAAATCCTTGGTATTCAGTCCGACACGAGCATAAAACGCCCACAAACCTTCTCCTTCAAGCGGACAAACATGCTCCTTTACCGTAACTTTCTTTATCTTTTTTGTCGAGTCGACGGTAGAGACATCTCCAGCATGTGGAATTTTATATGCGACTCCCGTCAACAATGATGAATCTTTTCCAAACTTTCCTTTATTGATTGCAAAAAACTGTTCACGCAACTCTTTGGTATTCAGTCCGACACGAGCATAGAACGCCCATAATCCCTCTCCTTCAAGCGGATATACTTTTGTCTGGGCAAACGAAGAGGCCGTAAACCACAAAGCGAATATTGCTGAAATCAGTCTCTTCATCTTTTACAACAATAATCGGATTTCGCCACTTCCGTAGCACTTATTACCTTCTTCATCATAGATCACGCCAAACTGGCCAGGAGCGATTCCCTGAATAGGTTCTGAACTCTCCACGTTCAAATCTATTCCATTATCAGCAAGACGAAGTTTTCCGCACTTCAACATCTCGGTGTGACGGATCTTAAACTTGATATCGTACACTTCCCCAGCCTTCCACGGATGCTCCGACAACGTTAGGTGGTTGAAAGCAGTGACAATGAAACTATTACCGTAGATGCCTCCCTTCTGTTCACAACGAGAGACATACACCACATTGTCATCAATATCCTTGTCGACCACAAACCAAGGTCCTCCGCTCAACCCCAAGCCTTTACGCTGGCCTATTGTGTGATACCAGAAACCTTTATGTTTACCGATTATCTTGCCACTCTCCTTGTCGACGATATTTCCCTCTTTCTCTCCGACTATATTCTTCAAGAAATCATTGTATTTGAACTTTCCAAGAAAACAGATTCCCTGGCTGTCCTTTCTGTAAGCGCTTGGCAGACGTGATTCCTGAGCAATCCTACGCACTTCACTCTTCATCATATCTCCGATCGGGAACATCGACTTTGCGATCTGTTTCTGTGATAGTTGCGACAAGAAATCTGTCTGGTCCTTCACTGGATCTGGAGCTGTGCACAGCCATGTCAGACCACCTTCTCTCACCGCTCTCGCATAATGTCCGGTTGCAGTGAAATCATACTGATAGCCGACTCTCTCCTCGAACATGCCAAACTTGATAAGTTTGTTGCACATCACATCAGGATTAGGCGTAAGACCACGCATAACCTTCTCTTTGGCATAGCCTACAACGTTTTCCCAATACTCCTTGTGAAGATTCACGACATCAAACTGCAAGCCATATTTCTTAGCGATCATTGTCGAGATCATGATATCGTCGTCCATAGAGCAATCGGACAAGCCATCGCATCCGCCACCAATTTGGATATAGAATAAATCCGGTTTAAGACCTTGTTCGCATAACTGATGTACGACAACAGAACTGTCGACGCCACCAGATATAAGAGTTGCTATATTCATATGTTCTTTGTTATTCCCCACAAAAATAAGAATTTTATGGAAAAAAATGAATATGAGAAAAGAATAAAAAATATTGATATTCGATATTTAATATCTTGTAGAAACTAATATTCATTCTTTCTCATCATCAGCAGTACCTTCAATACGCTCAGGTTCTGCTTTCAACTCTGTAGCATGGAAATAATGTTGAAGCATTTGTTGCCATTCTTGTAGATCGAATGGATGCTGAAATATATGTCGAAGTGTTTCTTTGTTATATTATTTTATAAGTTTTTTCAATTCTTCCATATCAGGCAATGCATCCCTCAGTGGCTGTGGCAATTCATTAGAAGTACGATAAGTTGCTACACCCATTGGCTTCGTCGTGTCGGAAAATGACAATTCCACGATTTCCTCATTCTTAGTTTTGCAAAGGATGATGCCAATTGATGGATTTTCATCCGGCAGCTTTACATATTTGTCAAGTGCAGCCAAATAAAAGTTCATTTTCCCAGTGTATTCCGGTTTAAAATCTCCACGTTTTAACTCAAAGGCGACAAGGCTTTTTAGACGACGGGAAAAGAACAACAAGTCGATGACAAACTCCTGACCAGACACCTCCAATCGGTACTGATTGCCCATAAAAGCAAAATCTGGGCCAAATGCCATAATAAAATTTTTGATGTTTTGGATGATGCCTTGTTCAAATTCCCTTTCATCAACTAATTCAGGATCTTCTATGTTGATAAAATCCAACAGATACTCATCCTTGAATGATTGCAAAGCCCGCTGCTTGAATACTGAATTATCCAGGGTCTTGTTGAAATTGGTTTGTTGGATGGAACCTTCTTTCTTATAAAGATTCTCAGTAAGATGATATTTAAGAGTATCCTTACTCCAGAATTCCTTTGCACATCGTCTGATATAAAAAAGTCTTTCCTCTAGGGAATAAGTCTTTCTTAGAATCTCACGGTGATTAGTAAAACCGACACTTAGGAAACACTCAAAATCATAGGCATCCAAATCGGCAGCCACCAGTTGCCGATTTTGTAACGCACTGAAATCTAGAGGCTTTTCCAATTCGGCAGCCGTCAACTGCCGATTTAACACAGATCCCCATGCCTCATAGAAAATACGCATATTCTTGATATTTGTCTCAGAGAAACCTGTTAATCCAGGCAACTCCTGCT
>Ga0307455_100010_pt1 | contig 16373 bp, 31 predicted proteins | sample GoafecBaGen6Rep2_FD_203830 | JGI IMG/M metagenome (GOLD analysis project Ga0307455, IMG submission 203830) | Metatranscriptome of enriched fungal communities from goat fecal pellet, Isla Vista, California, United States - Bagasse, Gen6, Rep 2... ... | reverse complement strand
GTATCTTAAATGAGATACACAAATGATATGCGATGAAACGGAAGGTTGCTGACAGTAGGTCAGGTAATTTCCGCGGAGTATGTCCGATTTTAAACCGGGCGACTGTAATACCGAGCACTGTATGTGTTATGCTTCTTGCGAGGGGGCTGTGGGATATCCTGCGCTCTTTTAGCTTAATGCATGACCATGTGCCTGATTTCGGTCCGGGAGCCTGCTTGCAGGTCTCGGGATTTTTTATAAAATGATCAGGGAACACACGGTAGAGTGTAGATTGAGAAAAATATCTCACAGGTACTACGGATAGTCTTACAAGCCTGTCAATTGCACAAGCGGTTGAGCATTTGACAAAATGAAAAGTCGATCGTTTGTGCAATTGACTGAGGCTTGGCTAAAGACTTGCCCCTAAAACAATTTTTATATTGCTGTAAGGAGGCGATTTAAGTGGCAGTCAATGAGAAGATGAGGATCAAGATCAAGGGCTATGAGCACGCTGTAGTTGACAGCGCAGCTGCAAAGATCGTTGAGGCGGTTAAGCGTTCAGGCGCACAGGTTTCCGGACCTATCCCGCTGCCTACCAACAAAGAGGTAGTAACGATCCTGAGAGCTGTACACAAGTACAAGGACAGCCGTGAGCAGTTCGAACTGAGAACTCACAAGAGACTCATAGATGTTATCAGACCCACCAAGGAGACGATATCTACTCTTGAGAACCTTGAGCTTCCCGCCGGCGTAAACATCGTTATGGAGGTCAAGTAATCTCCAAATGAGACCGACCCATAAGGGTCTCAAAAAACGAGGTTTTAGCAGGTCATGTCGGTGAATGCCGACCAATAACCATAAGGAGGAAAAATCATGCAGAAGGGAATCATCGGTAAGAAGATCGGTATGACACAGATCTTCGATGAAGCAGGAAAGATCGTTCCTGTAACAGTTGTTGAAGCAGGTCCCTGCGTAGTTGTTCAGAAGAAGACTGTTGAAAAAGACGGTTATGAGGCTGTACAGCTGGGTTATGGCGAGATCAGAGCCAAGAGAGTAAACAAGCCTCTCCAGGGCCACTTCAAGAAGGCTGACGTTGCTATGAAGAGAACTCTTAAGGAGTTCAGACTGGCTGATATCTCAGCTATCAACGTTGGCGACATCGTAAAGGCAGACGTATTCGCTGAGGGCGACGTTGTTGATGTCAGCGGCACCAGCAAGGGTCACGGTTTCAGTGGTACTATCAAGCGTCACAACGGCCACAGACTTAAGGAAACTCACGGTACAGGTCCTGTACACAGACATGCAGGTTCCTACGGCGCTTGCTCCGATCCTTCAAGGATCTACAAGGGCAAGAAGATGCCTGGTCAGTACGGTAACGTAAAGGTTACTGTTCAGAATCTGACAGTTGTAAAGGTTGACGCAGAAAATAATCTTATCGCTATCAAGGGCGCTATCCCCGGTCCTAAGAACGGAACAGTGACCATCTGCGACAGCGTTAAGAAGAAGGCTTAGTGGAAGGAGGAGTTAATATGTCAAAAATCGCAGTAGTTGATATGACAGGCAACAAGGTAGCTGACACTGAGCTGAACGATGCTATATTCGGCATCGAGCCTAACAAGGCACTTATGCACGCTATGGTAGTTAATTTCCTGGCTAACCAGAGACAGGGCACACAGTCCACCCTCACCAGAACAGAGGTACAGGGCGGCGGCAGAAAGCCCTGGAGACAGAAGGGTACCGGCCACGCAAGACAGGGCTCCATCAGAGCTCCTCAGTGGGTACACGGCGGTATCGCTCTTGGTCCTAAGCCCAGAGATTACAGCTATTCGCTGAATAAAAAGGAGAGAAGACTCGCTATGAAGTCTGCATTCTCCACTAAGGTCATCGACAACAACATCATCGTTGTTAACGAGATCGAGACCAAGGAGTATAAGACCAAGGTTATGGTTGATATGCTCAAGGCAATCGGCGCTGAGGGCAAGGCTCTCATCGTAACTGCTGATGTTGATGCAAAGGTAGTTAAGAGCGCTGCAAACATTCCCGGTGTCAAGACAGCTACCGTAAACACACTGAACGTTTACGATATCCTGAACTACGATAAGTTCATCGTATCTTCGGAGGCTGTAAAGAAGATCGAGGAGGTATACGCTTAATGAAAAATGCTCACGATATTATCATAAAGCCTATCATCACCGAGGACTCTATGGACAGACTCGCTGATAACAAGTACACCTTCCAGGTTGCCAAGGACGCTAACAAGATCGAGATCGCTAAGGCTATCGAGGAGATCTTCGATGTAAAAGTTGCTAAGGTAAACACCATCAGCGTTAAGGGCAAAGAGAAGAGAATGGGCAGATACACAGGTTTCCGCCCTGACTGGAAAAAGGCTATCGTTACTCTTGAGGGCGAAAAGACCATCGAATTCTTCGACGGTATGTACTAATTTCCCCTGAAACGAACGGCAGGTGAGAACCTGTCGGGAGACTTCGGAAAAGCTCACATTCAAGAGTTCCCGCGGAACTCCGTAAACACCGAGGATAACGCGGAAAGGCTTTGCGAGGCGGCGAGGACCGCTTTTGATACGACCGCAAAGCGTAGGTATGGAAGGGTGCTTGGCGTAACGCTTTGACCTTTTCGCAAAACCATATTAAGGAGTGAATTATAATGGCAATAAAGACTTACAAGCCCACGACTCCCGGTAGAAGAGGCATGACTGTCATCGACTATTCCGGTCTGTCTAAGGTTGAGCCTTGCAAGTCCCTTCTCGAACCTCTGAAGAAGAATTCGGGAAGAAACAGCTACGGTAGAATCACTGTTCGTCACAGAGGCGGCGGAGTTAGAAGAAAATACCGTGTAATTGATTTTAAGAGAAACAAGCTCGATATGAACGCTACTGTTCAGACTATTGAGTACGATCCTAACAGATCTGCATTCATCGCACTCGTTCAGTACGAGGACGGTGAGAAGAGATACATCATCGCACCTAACGGTCTTGCTGTTGGCGATGTTATCAGAGCAGGCGCTGATGCTGATATCAAGCCCGGCAACGCTCTGACACTGGCAGATATCCCTGTTGGTACTTTCATCCACAACATTGAGCTGTATCCCGGCAAGGGCGCTCAGCTCGTTCGTTCCGCTGGTAACATGGCTCAGCTGATGGGCAGAGAAGGCGCTTACGCTCTCGTAAGACTTCCTTCAGGCGAAATGAGAAAGATATCTGTTAACTGCATGGCTACAATCGGTCAGGTAGGTAACATCGACCACTCTAACGTAAACATCGGTAAGGCAGGTAGAAAGCGCCACATGGGCTGGAGACCTACCGTAAGAGGTTCCGTAATGAACCCCTGCGATCACCCTCACGGTGGTGGTGAAGGTAAGTCACCTGTTGGTAGACCTTCTCCTGTTACTCCTTGGGGTAAGCCTACTCTGGGTTACAAGACCAGAGCTAAGCACGCTCGTTCCGATAAGTTTATCGTAAAGCGCAGAAACGGCAAGTAACCTGAAAGGAGGACAATGATAAATGGGCAGAAGTGTTAAGAAGGGTCCTTACGTTCAGGAGGCTCTTTATAAGAGAGTAATTGCTATGAACGAAGCAGGCGAGAAGAAAGTCCTCAAGACATGGAGCAGAGCTTCCACGATCTTCCCTGACTTCGTAGGTCATACATTCGCAGTACACGACGGCAGAAAGCACGTGCCTGTATATGTAACCGAGGATATGGTAGGCCACAAGCTTGGCGAGTTCGCTCCCACAAGGACCTACAAGGGCCACGCAGGCTCCAAGACCTCGAACAACGGTAAGAAGTAATTAAGGAGGATCAGACATGGAAGCAAAGGCTATACTGAGAACAGCTCGCATTGCTCCTCGTAAGGTACAGATCGTCCTTGATCTTATCAGAGGTAAGGATTACGAAATAGCAATGGCAACTGTTAAGAATACACCAAAGGCTGCAAGTGAATATCTGGAGAAGCTCCTCAAGTCCGCAGCAGCAAACGCAGAGAACAATCACAACATGGATAAGAACAACCTCTATGTTGCTGAGTGCTACGTTTGCCCCGGACCTATCATGAAGAGGATCATGCCCAGAGCTCAGGGCAGAGCATATAGAATTCTGAAGAGAACATCTCACATCACTGTTGTTCTCAAGGAAAAGGATTAAGCTGAAAGAGGAGGTAAACTATGGGCCAGAAAGTTAATCCGCACGGACTTAGAGTCGGTGTGATAAAGAATTGGGATTCCCGCTGGTTTGCAGATAAGAGCACTTTCGGCGACACTCTGGTTGAGGACTACAACATTCGTAAGGATATCATGAAGGACCTCAACAGAAGATCCAAGAACCCCGCTGACAAGTGCGTTTACGCAGGCGTTCCCAAGGTTGAGATCGAGCGTTTTACCGGTAAGGACGGCGCTCAGAAGGTTAGAATACACATTTACTGCGCTAAGCCCGGTATGGTTATCGGTAAGGGCGGCGCTGAGATCGATAAGCTCCGCGAGAGCATCGAGAAGAAGATCGGCAAGAGCGTTGCTATCAACATCGTTGAGGTAAAGAACCCCGACATCAACGCTCAGCTGGTAGCTGAGAAGATCGCTCACGATCTGGAGGACAGAATCTCCTTCAGAAGAGCTATGAAGCAGTCCATCGGCAGAGCAATGAAGCTGGGCGCTAAGGGTATCAAGGTAAAGGTAAGCGGTAGACTTGCCGGCGCCGAGATCGCTAGAAGCGAGAGTTATCACGAGGGTACTATCCCGCTGCAGACCATCAGAGCAGATATCGACTACGGTACTGCTGAGGCTCACACAACTTATGGTCGTCTGGGCATCAAGGTATGGATCTACAGAGGCGAAGTTCTCAAGGGTGAGGTTGCTGCAAGCGACAGACGCGACGTAAGCGACAAGAACGATAAGAAGCGCAGACCTCGCAGAGACGACAGGTCTAAGGATAACCGCAGAGACTTCAACAAGGCTCGCGGCATGAAAAGAGAAGGAGGTAACGCATAATGCTGCTTCCAAAGAGAGTTAAGTTCAGAAAACAGCACAGAGGTCGTATGACCGGTAAGGCACTGAGAGGAAACAAGGTTTCTTACGGTGATTTCGGTCTTCAGGCTCTCGAGCCCGCATGGATCACCTCTAACCAGATCGAGGCTGCCCGTATCGCTATGACAAGATACATCAAGAGAGGTGGTCAGGTTTGGATAAAGATATTCCCTGACAAGCCTGCAACAAGAAAGCCCCTTGGTACCCGAATGGGTAAAGGTAAGGGCGCTCCCGAGTACTGGGTAGCTGTTGTTAAGCCGGGCAGAGTAATGTTCGAGATCGCAGGTGTTCCCGAGGAGACTGCTAGAGAGGCTATGAGACTCGCTATGCACAAGCTCCCTATCAAGTGTAAGTTTATAGTAAAAGAAACGGGTGGTGAGCAGTAATGAAGGCTAATGAGATCAAGGAAATGACCGCAGACGAGCTTAACACCAAGCTCGCTGAGCTTAAAGAAGAGCTGTTCAATCTTCGTTTCCAGCACGCTGTGAACCAGCTGGAGAATCCCAAGAGACTTCAGGCTGTGAAGAAGGACATTGCTCGTGTTAAGACATTCATTCGTAAGCATGAGTCCGAAGCTCAGTAATAAAGGAGGAGGATCACTGTGAGCGAAAGAAATCTGAGAAAAACCAGAGTCGGTACTGTTGTATCGAATAAGATGGATAAGACAATCGTTGTTGCCATCAAGGATAACGTTCAGCACCCTCTGTACAAGAAGATCATCAAGAAGACTGTTAAGCTGAAGGCACACGATGAAAACAACGAGTGCGGTATCGGCGATACAGTAAAGGTAATGGAGACAAGACCTCTTTCCAAGGATAAGAGATGGAGACTTGTCAACATCATCGAAAAGGCTAAGTAATACATTTATGAGTGCAAGGTACTTTGGCAGAGCGGTCGCCGCTTCTGCCGCGGTACTGAGTCCCAGTGATTTGAAAGGAGGAGCGCTTCAATGGTACAGATGCAGACTTACCTGAAGGTTGCAGATAACTCCGGTGCTAAGGAGCTTATGTGCATCCGTGTTCTCGGCGGTACGAGAAGAAAGTATGCAAACATCGGTGACGTTGTAGTTTGTTCTGTTAAAAAAGCAACACCAGGCGGAGTTGTTAAGAAGGGCGATGTAGTTAAGGCTGTCATCGTTCGTTCAGCAAAGGGTCTGAGAAGAGCGGACGGTACTTATATCCGCTTCGATGAGAACGCTGCTGTAATAATCAAGGAAGACAAGAATCCCAGAGGTACACGTATATTTGGACCTGTGGCTAAGGAACTGAGAGATAAGGATTATATGAAGATCCTGTCCCTGGCTCCCGAAGTTCTGTAATGGAGGTGTCGTTGAAATGAATAAGGTACACGTTAAAACCGGCGACACAGTCGTTATCCTGTCCGGTAAGGACAAGGGCAAGCAGGGTAAGGTACTTCAGGTATCTCCCAAGGAAGGCAAAGTCATCGTTGAGGGTCTGAACGTAGCAAGAAAGCACGTTAAGCCCAGAAGCGCACAGCAGCAGGGCGGTATCGTTGATGCTGAGGCTGCAATGTATGCTTCCAAGGTAATGGCTGTATGCCCCAAGTGCGGCAAGCCCACCAGAGTTGCTCACAAGTTCCTGGAAGACGGAACTAAGGTTAGAGTCTGCAAGAACGCAGGCTGCGGCGAAGAATTCTAAGAAGGAGGAGTTAGACATGGCTGCAAGACTTAAAGAACAGTATGTTAGCACAGTAGCTCCTGAACTGATGAAGAAATTCGGCTACGCTAACGTAATGCAGATCCCTAAGCTGGATAAGGTAGTTATCAACGTCGGCTGCGGCGCTGATAAGGATAATAAAAAGGTCATCGATGCTATCATGACCGATCTGGCTGCTATAACCGGTCAGAAGCCCATCGTTTGCAAGGCTAAGAAGAGCGTTGCTAACTTCAAGCTGAGAGATGGACAGATCATCGGTGTTAAGGTTACACTGAGAGCGGAGAAGATGTATGAATTCGTTGACAGACTGTTCAACGTTGCATTTCCCCGCGTAAGAGATTTCAGAGGTATCAACCCCAATTCCTTCGACGGCAGAGGAAATTACTCCACCGGTCTGAAGGAGCAGCTGATCTTCCCTGAGATCGAGTATGATAAGATCGACAAGGTTAGAGGTATGGATATCAACTTTATCACTACCGCTAAGACCGACGAAGAAGGCAAGGAGCTGCTCAGACTGATGGGCGCACCTTTCGCTGAGAAGTAATGAGGAGGATACGTTAAAATGGCAAAGAAGGCTATGATAAATAAGCAGCAGGCTGCTCCTAAGTATTCCACTCGTGCTTATAACAGATGCAAGATCTGCGGCAGACCCCATGCATATCTGAGAAAGTTCGGCGTTTGCCGTATCTGCTTCAGAGAGCTGGCTCATGACGGTCAGATCCCCGGCGTTAAGAAGGCAAGTTGGTAAAAAGGAGGTAGGCACAATGCAGATTACAGATACTATTGCAGATCTGTTAACAAGAATACGCAATGCTAGCACTGCTAAGCATGCGACTGTCGATGTACCTGCATCTAACATGAAGAAGTCTATCACACAGATCCTCGTAGATGAGGGCTATGTAAAGAACTTCACCGTTATAGAAGACGGCAAGCAGGGTATCATCAGGATCACTCTCAAGTATGATGAGAACAGAAATTCCGTAATAACAGGGCTGAGAAGAGTTTCCAAGCCCGGTCTGAGGATCTACGCAAGCTGTGAGGATATGCCTAAGGTAATCAAGGGCATGGGTATCGCAATCGTATCCACCTCCAAGGGCGTTATCACCGACAAGAAGGCAAGAGAGCTGAATGTCGGCGGCGAAGTCCTCGCATTTGTATGGTAATAAGGAGGGCTGAGAAATGTCAAGAATAGGATTGAAGCCCATTACTGTTCCCGCAGGTGTAGAGGTAAAGGTTGCTGATGGCAACGTAGTTACAGCTAAGGGTCCCAAGGGCACACTTACAAAAACATTCCATAAGGATATGATCATAAAGGTTGACGGCAGCACTGTTACAGTTGAGCGTCCTTCCGAGGATAAGCTCCACAAGAGTCTGCACGGTCTGACCAGAACACTCGTAAACAATATGGTTGAGGGTGTTGCAAACGGTTTCTCTAAGAAGCTCGAGATCGTTGGTGTTGGTTACAGAGCACAGAAGCAGGGCAAGAACCTGGTTATGAACCTGGGTTTCTCTCATCAGGTTATCTTTGCGGAGACTGACACTATCAAGATCGAAGTTCCCGATCCTAACCACATCGTAGTATCGGGCTGCGACAAGCAGGAAGTAGGTCAGTTTGCTTGTGAGATCCGCGAGAAGCGTCCCCCCGAGCCTTATAAGGGTAAAGGTATCCGCTACGAAGGCGAGTACATTATCCGTAAGGAAGGTAAGGCCGGTAAAGGCGCTAAGAAGTAATAAAAGGAGAGAATCACTATGGTTAAAAAGCTTGACAGAGCTAAGGCTAGAATCAAGAGACATCAGAGAATCCGCAACAAGATCAGCGGTACTCCCGAATGCCCTCGCCTCAACGTATTCCGCTCCTCTAAGCATATATATGCACAGATCATTGACGATGTTAACGGCGTAACACTGGCTTCCGCTTCCTCTATGGCTAAGGGCTTTGAGGGCAACGGCGGCAACAAGGAAGGCGCTCGCAAGGTCGGCGAGATGATCGCAGAAGCTGCTAAGGCAAAGGGAATTGAAAATGTCGTATTCGACAGAGGCGGTTTCCTTTATCACGGCCGTGTGCAGGAGCTTGCAGACGGTGCCCGTGAAGGCGGACTTAAATTCTAAGGTAGAGGAGGAAATACAATGGCTTTAATAGATGCTTCAAAGATCGAAGAGCTGCAGGAAAAGGTCGTAGCAATTAACAGAGTATCCAAGACTGTTAAGGGCGGCCGTATCATGAAGTTCTCCGCACTTGTAGTAGTTGGCGACGGCAACGGTATCGTTGGCTTCGGCATCGGTAAGTCGGGCGAAGTTCCCGACGCTATCAGAAAGGCTATTCAGGACGCTAAGAAGAACCTGGTAAAGATCTCCCTGAAGGGTACAACAATTCCTCACGAGATCGTAGGTAAGTTCGGCGCAGGTGAGGTTCTCCTCAAGCCCGCCGCTCCCGGTACAGGTATCATCGCAGGCGGCACTGTGAGAGCAGTGGTTGAAGCAGCCGGCATAAGAGATATCAGAGCAAAGTCGCTTCGCTCTAACAATCCTTACAATGCAGTAAGAGCAACAATCAACGGTCTGACCAGCGTAAGAAGCGCTGAGGCTATCGCTGAACTGAGAGGCAAGACTGTTAAGGAAATATTTGAATAAGGAGGATAAACAGTATGGCTAACCTGAAAATTCAGCTGACTAAGAGCCTGAGTGGCAGAAGCGAAAAGCAGATCGCCACTGCAAATTCTCTTGGTCTGAGAAAAATCGGGGATACGACCGAGCAGCCCGACAACGCTTGTACACAGGGCAAGATCAAGCTGGTATCCCACCTTATTAAAGTAACCGAAGCGTAAGCAGGGAGGTGCGACAACATGAAGCTTCACGAATTATCACCTAATCCCGGCGCAGTAAGAGACGTTAAGCGTGTGGGCAGAGGTCACGGTTCAGGAAACGGTAAGACTGCAGGTAAGGGTCACAAGGGCCAGAAGGCTAGATCCGGCGGCAGCATCAGACCCGGCTTCGAGGGTGGTCAGACCGCTCTTGCAAGAAGAATTCCTAAGCGTGGATTCAATAATATATTCGCAACTAAGTATGCGATCATCAATGTATCCGATCTTGAAAAGTTCGTTGACGGCACAGTAGTTGATTTTGAACTGCTGAAGGCATCCGGCGTCCTCAAGGAGGAGTATGATGGAGTAAAGGTCCTCGGCAACGGAGACCTCACCAAAAACCTTACCGTCAAGGCTGCTAAGTTCTCAGCAGCAGCTAAGGAGAAAATCGAAAAGGCAGGCGGGAAGGCTGAGGTGATGTAATTGTGATAGAGACATTTCGTAATGCCTGGAAGGTTCCGGAATTAAGAAGAAAGCTTCTATTTACATTTTTCATCATCGTAATATACAGGATAGGCGGTTCCGTTCCGGTCCCCTACCTCGATTCTGCAGCACTGAACACATGGTTCCAGGGCAGCAAAGATTCAGGTGACTTCTTCAGTTACCTGAACGTCCTCTCGGGCGGTAACTTCTCAAAGGCAACACTGATGGCTCTGTCCGTTGGTCCTTACATCAACGCTCAGATCATCATTCAGCTGCTGACCTACGCACTTCCTCCTCTGGAGAGACTCTCCAAGGAAGGCATGGAAGGCAGAAAGACTCTGAACAAGATCACCAAGTACACAGCACTTGGTATCGCACTGTTCCAGGGCTGGGCTTACTACAGAACTCTGATGAACGTTGACGGTCAGCAGATCGTACTGTACACAGGTCAGACCTTTGAAAGATATTTCACTGAGATCATCATTGTCCTCTGCTTCGTAGCAGGCGCTTCGCTGACTATATGGCTGGGCGACAGGATCAATGAAAAGGGAATAGGCAACGGCGTATCCATGCTGCTGTTTGCAGGTATCATCGCAAGAGGTCCTGATGCTGTTATCAGCCTCTGCAAGATGATGGCTACAGGCGACGCTAAGAATATGATACTCGTTCCTATCATCATCGTAGTATTCATCCTGATGATCGCGTTCATAATCTTTATGAACAACGCTGAAAGAAGAATACCGATACAGTATGCCAAGCGCGTTGTAGGCAGAAAGCAGTACGGCGGTCAGAACACATTCATCCCGATCAAGATCGCGATGAGCGGCGTTCTCCCTATCATCTTTGCGATGAGCTTTATGTCTATACCTGCAACACTCAAGCTTTTCACAGGCGAACCTAAGCAGGGTACATTCTACGCAGGTCTCCTGAAATGGTTTGAGTATGATCATCCGTTCTACGCAAGTCTGTACTTCGTTCTCATAATCGCGTTCAACTACTTCTACGTAAGTATGTCATACAACCCGATCGAGATCGCTAATAACCTCAGACAGAACAACGGCGGCGTACCCGGTATAAGACCCGGTAAGCCTACCAGCGACTACTTCCAGAAGATACTCAGCAAGATCACTCTGGTCGGCGCTGTGTTCCTGGGTATAATCGCTATCTTCCCTATCATATTCACCGTTATCACAAAGATGAATATCGCAATGGGCGGTACCTCTATACTCATCGTTGTAAGCGTTGCGCTTGAAACAGCAAGAACTATGGAATCTCAGATGATGATGCGTCATCACTCGGGCTTCCTGAAATAATAAAGTCCGATCGAGAAAGGGGTAAGACTAATGAACAATATCATTCTTTTGGGCGCTCCCGGTGCCGGCAAAGGCACTCAGGCAGAGAACATCTGCAAGGAGCTGAACATTCCTACCATTTCCACAGGCAATATGCTCAGAGCTGCTGTTAAGGCAGGTACAGAGTATGGTCTGAAGGCGAAGGCAGCTATGGACGCAGGCGCACTTGTTTCCGATGATATCGTTATCGGTATCCTCAAGGACAGAATTGCTGAGCCTGACGCACAGAATGGCTTCATTCTCGACGGCTTCCCCAGATCTGTTCCTCAGGCCGAGGCTCTGGACGCTATGGGCGTTCAGATCGACAAGGTCATTGAGATAGACGTTGCTGATGAAACAATTCAGCAGAGACTTTCTGGCAGAAGAGTTTGCCTCGACTGCGGCGCTACCTACCATGTGGAGTTCAAACCCTCCAAGGTAGAAGGCATCTGCGATGTATGCGGCAAGCCCATCGTTATCCGTAAGGACGACGAGCCCGAGACTGTTAAGAGCAGACTGGACACATATCATAAAACTACCGAGCCTCTCAAGGGTTACTACGAGAAGCAGGGCAAGCTGACCTCTGTAAAGGGCCGCGAAACTGTTGAGGAGACTTCCGCAGCAGTTATGGCAGTTCTCAAAGGTTGATTGTAATAGAAAGCGCGATATAAATGATATGTATTAAATCCAATAAGGAAATTGAAAAGATGCGTAAGGCAGGTCAGCTGACCGCCGGAGCATTAAAGGCAGCAGGTGAAGCACTAAGACCGGGCATGACTACTCATGAACTGGACAAAGTGGTAGAGAAGTTCATTCTCTCCCACGGTGCTAAGCCGGGATTCAAGGGTTACGGCGGATTTCCCGCTGCAGCCTGCATATCCGTGAATGACGAAGTTATCCACGGTATCCCCGGCGGCAGGAAGATCATGGAAGGCGATATAGTTTCTGTTGATACAGGAGCTTTCGTGGACGGATATCATGGTGATTCCTGCATGACATTTGCCTGCGGCAAGATCTCGGACGACGTACAGGCACTTCTTGATTCCACCGAGCAAAGTCTTTATGAGGCCATCAAAATGGTGAAGCCCGGAGTAAGGATAGGCGACATCGGTGCCGCTATACAGAAGTACAATGAAGACAGAGGTTTTTCAGTCGTCAGAGAATACTGCGGACACGGACTGGGCAGAGATCTTCACGAAGATCCCGAAGTTCCGAACTACGGTAAAGCAGGTCATGGCGTAAGGCTTCAGGCGGGCATGGTCATCTGTATCGAACCTATGATAAATATGGGCGGTGCAGGAATAAAGGTAATGCCTGACGGCTGGACAGTCAAGACACTGGACGGAAAATGGTCCGCACATTTTGAACACACTATCGCTGTTACACAGGACGGCTGCGTGATACTCAGCAAACTGTGATGACAGAGGGTGTTATACAGGTCGGTTCACTGGTATGGGCGACAGCAGGCCGTGAGAAAGGCTCCTGCTATGTTGCAGTGGGAGTAAACGGCGGCTTTGTGTATATCGCAGACGGCAGACACCGCAGGGTGTCAAGCCCGAAGAAGAAAAACATAAAGCACATTTCACCTGCGGACGCACCGATGTATACAGGTGATCTGACTGACAAGAAGTTAAGACGGCTGATCTTTCGGTACCTGACCCATACCGAACGGCAGCAGACAAGACCTTAGAGTGGGGAGGTTTTTTAATGTCGAAAGAAGATGTACTTGAAGTTGAGGGAACAGTCGTTGAGGCACTGCCTAACGCGACATTCCAAGTTGAACTCACAAACGGTCATAAAATTCTTGCTCATATTTCGGGTAAGCTGCGTATGAACTACATTCGTATCGTGCCCGGTGATAAGGTCACAGTCGAGATGTCGCCTTATGACTTGACAAAGGGAAGAATAACCTGGAGAGCTAAGTAAGCAAAGCGGTTGCTGCAACGGCTTTCCCTTATACGTATGAGAGCCGAGAGGCTCGGATAATCGAAGGAGGTATTTCAATGAAAGTAAGACCTTCAGTTAAGCCTATCTGCGAAAAGTGCAAGATCATCAAGAGGAAAGGCAAGATCATGGTTATCTGCCAGAACCCCAAGCACAAGCAGCGTCAGGGCTAACAAACCAATAATGGAGGTGCAGCTAAATAATGGCTCGTATTGCTGGTATAGACCTGCCCAGAGATAAGAGAATTGAAGTCGCTCTTACCTACGTTTACGGCATTGGTCAGAAGACTGCTACTAAGATCATCAAGGAAACAGGCGTTGATCCCGACGTAAGAGTTAAGGATATGTCTGAGGATGACGTAGCTAAGCTTCGTGAGTATATAGATCACAACCTGACTGTTGAGGGCGACCTGAGAAGAACAGTTGCTCTGAACATCAAGAGACTGACAGAGATCGGTTGCTACAGAGGCCTTCGTCACAGAAAGGGCCTGCCCGTTAGAGGACAGAGAACCAAGACGAATGCAAGAACTCGTAAGGGTCCTGTTAAGACCATCGCTAACAAGAAGAAGTAAGGGAGGGTATGAAGCATGGCTCAGGCTAAGAAGAAGACGACTGTACGTCGCCGTCGTGAAAGAAAGAACATTGAACAGGGACAGGTTCATATCCAGTCCACATTCAACAACACCATCGTTACCATCACTGATATGCAGGGTAACGCAATTTCTTGGGCTTCCGCAGGCGGACTCGGTTTCAGAGGTTCCAAGAAGTCTACTCCCTTCGCTGCTCAGACAGCCGCAGAGACTGCTGCAAGAGCTGCTAAGGAGCACGGTCTGAAGGTCGTTGAGGTATTCGTTAAGGGACCCGGCGCAGGCAGAGAAGCTGCTATCAGAGCGCTGCAGTCCGAGGAGCTGGAAGTAAGACTTATCAAGGACGTTACTCCTATCCCTCACAACGGTTGCCGTCCCCCCAAGAGAAGAAGAGTGTAATCATAAGTTATTTGAGTTTGCAGTTTAACTCAAAGTCGGGTAAAGCAGCATAGACGTAAGACTTAAAGCCCGATATCAATTTAGAAAACGGAGGTCATTAAAATGGCAGTAAACAGAGAACCAATACTCAAGAGATGTAAGTATCTTGGCATCAGCCCCATGGTTATGGGCGTTGCTAAGGAGACTAAGCGTGACCCCAACGCTAACAAGCGTAAGAAGGTTTCCGAGTACGGCCTTCAGCTGAAGGAAAAGCAGAAGCTGAGATTCATCTACGGCGTACTGGAGAAGCAGTTCCATCACTATTTTGAGATCGCTCAGAAGATGGAAGGTCAGGCAGGTACCAATCTGCTGACAATACTCGAGTCCAGACTCGACAGTGTTGTATTCAGAATGGGTCTGTCCATGACAAGACGTGAGGCTAGACAGCTGGTTGTACACGGTCACTTCCTCGTAAATGGCAAGAGAGTTGATATCCCCTCTTACAGGATCAAGGCTGGCGACGTTATCTCCCTGAAGGAGAACAGCAAGAAGAGCCCCAAGTTCAAGCAGATCATCGAGACTACTGCCGGCAGAGTAGTTCCCACTTGGCTCGATATGGACAAGGAGAACCAGACTGCAAAGGTAGTTCGTATGCCTGTTAAGGAAGACCTCGATTACGAGATCGAAGAACACCTGATCGTAGAGCTGTATTCCAAGTAATAAGTGTAAGGTTCTCGGAGCGCTGTACCTTTTATGGGTACAGCTCCGCAGAAGCTGCATGAAATCTGGAACTTTCGGACACATTACAATTCATGTTTGAATACAGGAGGGTTACTAATGCTTGAAAAGATAGAAAAGCCAAAGATCGAAACGCCTGAGCTCAAAAGCAACGGAACATACGGCAAGTTTATTCTCGAGCCTCTGGAGCGCGGCTATGGTATAACTCTCGGAAACAGTCTGAGACGTGTACTGCTCTCCTCTTTACCCGGTGTAGCTGTTACTTCTGTAAAGATCGACGGTGTACACCACGAACTCTCAACAATACCCGGAGTTAAGGAAGATGTCACTGAGATAATCCTTAACCTCAAGGGTCTGACTGCAAAGCTTTACGGTGAGGGTCCCAAGACTATCTACATTGAGGCTGAAGGCGAATGCGTAGTTACCGCAGGCGACATCAAGGCTGATTCCGAAGTAGATATCCTGGTTCCCGATATGCACATCGCAACCCTGGGCGCAGGCGCTAAACTGTATATGGAGATCACTATCGACCGCGGCAGAGGCTATGTTTCTGCTGAGAAGAACAAGTCCCTTATGCAGAATGCACCCATCGGCATCATTGCTGTAGACAGTATCTATTCGCCGGTATTAAAGGTAAACTACACAGTTGATAACACCCGTGTAGGACACATTACCGACTTTGACAAGCTCACGCTGGAGGTATGGACTGACGGTACTATATCTGCAAAGGAAGCTGTATCAATGGCAGCCAAACTCCTCAACGAGCATCTTAATCCTTTCGTTGATCTCTCCGAAGAGACCAACGTTGTGGAACTTATAGTTGAAAAGGATGATCAGGGCAAAGAAAAGATCCTTGAGATGACCATTGAGGAACTTGACTTATCCGTGCGTTCATTCAACTGTCTGAAGCGCGCAGGCATCAACACAGTCAACGATTTGATTGAAAAGTCAGCAGAAGAAATGATGAAGGTACGTAACCTCGGTAAGAAGTCATTCGACGAGGTTCGTGAGAAGCTTCATTCTTTGGGCTACGAGCTCAATTCTGAGGAAAATGATTAATGTAAGGAGTGAAAATCTATGCCAGGCACAAGAAAGCTGGGAAGGACCAGTGACCAGAGAAAAGCAATGCTGAGAGCTATGGTTACTTTCCTTCTGGAAAACGGTAAGATTGAAACAACTGTAACCAGAGCTAAGGAAGTTGCTGCTATGGCCGAGAAGATGATAACTCTCGGTAAGGCAGGCGATCTCCATTCCAAGAGACAGGTATTCGCTTATGTAACTAAGGAAGCTGTCGCTAAGAAGCTCTTTGATGAGATATCACCTAAGTACGCAGACCGTAAGGGCGGTTACACCAAGATCATCAAGATCGGACCCCGCCGCGGTGACGCTGCTGAGATGGCTATCATACAGCTGGTTTAATATACT
>Ga0307455_100002_pt1 | contig 26857 bp, 26 predicted proteins | sample GoafecBaGen6Rep2_FD_203830 | JGI IMG/M metagenome (GOLD analysis project Ga0307455, IMG submission 203830) | Metatranscriptome of enriched fungal communities from goat fecal pellet, Isla Vista, California, United States - Bagasse, Gen6, Rep 2... ... | reverse complement strand
CCCGTCGCCATTATTAAAATAATTTAAGAATATCAATTATAAACACGATTACCAAAAATGAAGCTTCCGACACGGACAAGTGTGCTTCCAAGTAAAGTGGCAATCTCATAGTCTCCACTCATGCCCATTGACAATTCCGTGAACTTAGGAGCAAATGTAAGTTGAGCGGAATGATAGAAAGAAGACAACTGTTCAAACTCATGTTTGATCTGCTCCTTATCATCTGTGGCCGTTGCCATTCCCATCAACCCCACGACCTCCACATTCTCATATTTAGCCAATGCGTTGCTGTCGTAAAGAGCTTTCACTTCATCAAAAGAGAACCCATATTTAGTCTCTTCCTCCGCGATATGGACCTCAAGCAGACACTTCACTACCCTTCCTACCTTCTTGGCCTGCTTGTCTATTTCCGCAAGCAGATGTTCACTGTCGACACTGTGAATCAACTCAACAAACGGCACAATATATTTAACCTTGTTTGTCTGCAGATGACCGATAAAATGCCACTTGATATCTTTGGGCAACGCTTCATACTTGCCAACCAACTCCTGGGCATGACTCTCCGCAAACAATCGCTGGCCTGCTGTGTCGTATGCCTCCTGTATTGCCTCTTTTGGATGGTATTTTGACACAGCAAGAAGTTGTGTGCCTGGCTTCAATTTAGACTTTACTTCGTCTATCCTATCCTTGATTGCCATACTTTCTAAAAATTCAAAATCCTATTCCATAATATCTGCATCCGAACCATCTTCTTTAGAAAGATGAGTCAGATCAGTATCACTGTTGTCATCCATTGTGTATGGGAAGATGTCGAGAATAGAAGTTTCCGCAATGCTTACAATTTCATAATCCGACATCGAATCCTTCATATTCTCAATCAGATGGTCGGCAGCATTCATCAAGTCATTTCCAATAACAAGGATATTGGAATTTGCACGATGCTCCTTTGCACTGACTTCATCAATTGTCACAAAAGCGACCTTAAACTTGTACCATTTGTCTCCCTCCTCATTAGGAAAGATCTCGTTGATTGGAGATTTCTTGATACTTGCCACTGTAAACTCACCGAATGGAGCCACCTCACGGCTGATTCTGTCCTCCGCTTCAGAGAAATTCAACGCCTCGACAAGATAAACCTCCGTCGCTCTTGTACTCTTACCGTTTTCGTCATCCTTACGGTAGACGACCTTACACTCAAACCAAATATTCATAATAAAATATAATTGTATGTCATTGTTTATTCCGCAAGTCTGAATCCGAATGTGTATTTATCCGTTGGCGAACATGCGCGACGGTAAGCCACACCACAGCGTGATTTCTCATGGAAATATCCACTGCCCTTCATCACCTTGCGTCCTTCTATAAGTTTATTCTTTATTTTATCACTCTCGTCTATTTTATATAGTGAGAATGAATCTGTTTTTGCATAATAGTAATCTTTTTTCACCTCTGGCTCAAGATATTTGAAATCATCAGCACACCACTCCGAAACATTTCCTGTCATATCATAGATACCAAGTTCGTTTGCCTTCTTTGTGCCTACAGGATGAGGCTTCGCATTTGAATTATCACGATACCAGCCCACCTCGTCAAGATTGTTTGATCCAGAATACTGGAAATCCTTTGAAATCACACCACCTCTGGCCGCGAATTCCCATTCTGCCTCTTTAGGCAGACGGTAGTTTCTGCCAGTCATATCATTCAACTTAGAGATGAAAGTCTTGACATCATTCCAAGAAACATTGTATACAGGAAGGTCATCTCCTTTTATCGGACTAGGATTAGACGGCATAACCATATTCCACTGTGCCTGTGTAACCTCATACTTAGCGATCTTGAAAGTGTCTACAACAGCCTCAACCTCACGTTTTTCCCCCATCATGAATTTGCCTCCAGCGACAGTCACCATACCGAAATCGACCTCCAACTTAGGTCTTTGAGGAATAGGAGTCACTGTTGTGTTGAATGAAGACGTCTGCACCTCAACCTCTTCATCATACGCAGTCACCATACACACGGCATCGTCAATATTGCCGACTGCCATATTTGCTGCGCCTAATTCAGGCAATGCCATCAAAGTACGCATCATATTTATCTCGCCAAGGTTGTTTTTGCATAGATAACCAACCAGCTCATTTTTTGAGTTGAACACAGGAGATCCTTCAGCTCCTTTTTCAATAGAGTTATCCAACATGAACATCTTACCTAGCATATTTATTCTCGACTTGGTAGTGAATGTGTTTGTCTTGAATTTTGTGATCAAAGGATACGACACAACCGACACGCTGTCCTGTCTGACAGGTTCTTTTGAAACAATATAAGGAATAGTATCTATTATTTTATCCACCTTTATAACAGCGATATCATTCTCCAAGTCTACTCTTACAACCTTCGCCTTATATGCCATTGAAAATGACTTTTCCAAACCATATACCACAATAGACTTAGCATTGCTAACCAACGCATAGTCTGTCACAATCTTTCCGTCGTTACTGATCACAAAACCAGTGCAGCTTCCTACAACATCAGCAAAAGCAGCAGAAACAGATGCCACCAAAGCAAGAATAACACACAATATATTTCTCTTCATACTCATTTTCAATCAGTTTGTAGTTATAATACAAATTTCACGTCTCTTAGGCTCGTGATTTATCTCAATTATATTTTTTTTGCGCAAACGCAATAATTTATACACATCACGCTCAGTTCTCACCAAATTCCCGTCGACGGAGATATTGACAAAATCCGCATTACTCAAGGAATCCATCAACGTTTTTGCGATGTAGTTAAAACCATCTTTTGCCTCACGTGTGCGCAACACCCGTCTGCTCTCACAAATGCCATCATAACCAACTTCACGGTGATACTCAATCTCTCGAAACTTAGCATGCTTACGGTAATAGTAAGCGACTGGCGTAGGCATCTTTCCCACTGCGAAATCATCATAATAGTCACCTTTGTTGACCACGGTGCGGCATCCGGTCTGATTATATGGCAAAAACGAACTGACCTTTGGACTACACGACAACAAAACAGCCGGCATTCCAAGTATAGTACAATATCGCGTCAACCTATAAATCATCATTTACCCGATTACATTACAAAGGTAAAAATTTTTCAAATATGAAGTGAGAAAACTTATTAACAACAAAAAAGCTCAACCATAAAGATTTAGCCCAACAATATACAATCACTCATTGATGTCATTACGAAGACATAAAAAAACCTGACCTCATCAGCCAGGATTTTTATAATCATCTATTTCCCGAAAGCAATCCAGCTATTTTAGGAGTAAACCGCTTCATCAATAAATAAACACCGACCAACAAAAATGCTGTAATGATGGGATTTATTATCAAACATATTGTTTCTTCAATGTATGTTTGACCCGGTATCAAACGGCTCATTATATAATTCACCCAACCTAATGCACCGATTGGAGCACACTTATGCTCAGCATAAATGAAAAAGCATGAGCTTACCAGTAATTTATTCGGCATCATATTCTTCTTTTCCACCAACAACGAAGCAACGACAAAAGCACAGAAAACTGTCGACGCAGTAAAGACATTTCTCGAGATTCCAACTATATCATTATCAACCTGATGATAGTAAAAGTAGAACACATAAGCGACCAGAGACAAGACAACAAACAAGAATTTGTATTTTCTTGCAAACACAACCACATTGTGATTATTCAAAGCAAAATATGCGCCTAAACCAAAATAGAAGAATGATGTTATTGTGAATCCAGGCCAATTACCCCAAAAATATAATATGTAAGCAAACAACAATGCAATTATACCCCATATTTTGGTGTTTTTAACAACCCAATAAATAACAGGAGACAACAATGTGACAACGATCAAATCTCTAAGAAACCACAAAGGCAGATCAATCGGACCAGTCAAATATGTCGTCCAAGGCAACCATGAATATTGCGTCTCCGCCCATTTATTGCAATCCCAAAGAAAGTGCAATCCATTGTCGTTAATAATCTCTATAACATCGCTCCAAGAACTGCCTTTAGTGAAAATGTCACCAACTCCTTTTGCTATTATAAACAAAAAGGAAAGTACATTCCATAAAATATATGGTATGATCAATGTTTTGGTACGACTCTTGATTTTTTTCTTGTAGCCATCCCAACTCCATTCCTTGAAATTAACAAAAAACAGATAACCAGAAATTAAAAAAAATGTCGGAACGGCAATCACAGCAATTCCCTGAGATATAAACAACCCCAAAAAATTGTATATGCCATGCCAAGAGAGAAAAGCGAAATCAGCCGAAAATGCATTTTCGGTTGTTGGGACCATATGAATATACAACACAAAGATTGCCAATGGGAACCGAAGTAAATCAATGGTCTTTGACTGATTGTCTTTCCAGTCAATAGAGGTATACTCTTGCATAATTAACAATATAAGTTCTGATTAATATACTCAAAAATATAAGAATGTCTTAAAAAGCATCTCTATTTGAATACATATCTTACCAAAAGAAAATTTACAGGTATAGCGATACAAAACACAGGAATAGGAGCCACCGTATTAGAAAGACCTACCCATAAGAAAAGATTAAGTAATGTCACATGCAAACAATAGTTGACAAGATGAGCCAAGCCAAAACCAACTCCTCGTTTTGCACTTGCTTTCTTTCGGAAAGTGAAAACACATGTCAAAATGAAATTGCATACAAAAGCAACAACATAGCCTATTGAGTATGCAATAGTTTCCGAAAAAGCATTCAGCAACAACAGATACACTCCATAATGTATTGCTGTGGCAACAACTCCTACCACAGCAAACCTAAGCAATTGGAACGCAGCTACTCGTAAATTCTCCTTGTTTTCGAACATATTAAACTATCGCCGTCTTAATCATGTCTACAATATAACGGACATCATTATCGGTCACATAGGGGCCTGCAGGCAAACAGAAGCCGACCTTAAAAACAGACTCCTCAACTCCATTAGTGTAGAAAGGAGCCCCTGCATATACAGGTTGCTTATGCATTGGTTTCCAAACAGGACGAGATTCTATCTTCTTGCTTAGCAAGAAGACACGTAGAGCCTCAACATTCTCATTCGGTTGGCAATCAGTCGTGGCACAATCAACTGCCTTGATTACTCCAGCCGCACCTCCGACAGCCGACTTGATAACCTCTTTATAGGCATTTTCCTGACCAACGACCTTCACGTCGGCATCTATAGTAGCTGTACACAACCAGAAATTCGCATCGTAACGAGGATCTGCAGGCTGTTTATGGATATGAACACCTTTTACATCTTTCAACAACTCCTCATAAAGAGCTTGAACATGCTTGTGGTGCGCGATATGTGAGTCCACGACCGTCATCTGTCCACGACCAATACCTGCACATATATTAGACATACGATAATTGTAACCTATTGCCGAATGCTGATAGTAAGGATATGCGTCGCGAGCCTGAGTAGCATACCACATAACAGTATTTTTATCCTCTGACCTCGAACAAATCAACGCTCCACCACCAGAAGTAGTGATCATCTTATTGCCATTGAACGACAACACTCCGAATCTACCAAATGTTCCAAGCGACTTGCCATTGAACTTACTGCCAAATCCTTCAGCAGCATCTTCAACTACAGGAATACCATATTTGTCTGCAATAGCCATAATTCTATCACAGTCGTAAGGCATTCCGTAAAGAGCAACCGGAACAATCGCCTTAGGTTTCTTTCCTGTCTTTGCAATTCGATCTTTAATCGCTTGCTCTAATAGATCGGGATCCATATTCCATGTTTCAGGCTCTGAGCCAATGAAAACAGGCTTCGCACCAAGATATGTTATAGGATGAGACGACGCACAGAAAGTGAAAGACTGAACCAACACCTCATCTCCTTGCTGCACTCCACAACCAAGCAACGCAAGGTGTACCGCGGCTGTACCTGCGCTCAATGCGACAACTTCATTTACACCTCCATGGAATGTCTTTAAGTCTTCCTCAAAAGCATTCACATTTGGACCTAGAGGCACGACCCAATTCGTATCAAATGCCTCCTTTACATATTTCTGTTCTGCCCCATCTTCAGACATGTGAGCCAAACAAAGATAAATCATCTTTTCAGGAACGTATGACATACTTCTAATATTTAATCGTTTTTTATTTCAAAGTAGAAACCACTTTGAATGGGACACCATAACCTTTTGAATTATCCGGGACGTCATGAACAATTACACTTCCCGCCCCTATAAAGCAATTTTTTCCTATTCTAACGCCTTGAATCACAGTAGCACCAACACCGATCCAAGTGCCAGTTCCAATATGGACATTTCCGCTAATAGTAACACCAGGAGCAATATGAACAAAATCTTCTATCACACACTCATGGTCAACACTAGCCTTTGTATTAACAATGCAATGCTTTCCTATTGAAACTTCAGCTTGAATCACCGCACCTTGCATGACAACCGTACCGTCTCCGATTCTAGCAGATGGAGATACGACAGCGGATGAATGAATTGCTGTCGCAAACTTACATTTCAGATGTTCGGCGACTTGCCTTCGTATATCACACTTGCCTATGCAAACAATTATAGGACCCAATTCAGATGCTTCATGAAGCACAGGCAACCCCAAAAATTCGGATATAGACGGATTGTCATCGATGAAAGCAGTAACGTCGACACCTGTATTATCCAGAATTTCCTTTACTACTTTGCCATGTCCACTAGCTCCATATAAATACATAGCCAACTAATTAGATCCATTAAAAAGTTCCATTGTCGCATTTCCTTCCTGAGAGATTCCATCCCTCACAAGGACCTTCTTAATCGTGATAAAAACAATTCTTAAATCTGTCAACAATGAAACATTATCAACATACCAAACATCAAGCTTAAACTTTTCAGTCCATGAAATGGAATTTCTTCCGTGACACTGAGCCCATCCGGTAATCCCTGGGCGGACCTCATGTCGACGTGCCTGCTCTTTGCTGTACAATGGCAGATATTCCACCAACAAAGGACGTGGTCCTATCAATGCCATATCTCCGACAAGCACATTCCAGAATTGAGGCAACTCATCAATAGACGTAGATCTGACAAATTTTCCAATTGAAGTAAGACGTTGCTCATCTGGCAATAGATTACCATCAGCATCTCTATCGTCCGTCATCGTCTTAAACTTACAGATTCTGAAAATTTTACCATTTAGGCCTGGACGCTCCTGAAAGAAAAATACACCAGCACCTTTATTTGCGAAGTGCAAAAAAAATGAGATAACAAATAAAGGCACAAATAAAATCGTCAATGCCATCAACGCTATACAAAAATCTAAAATCCTTTTAAAAAAGTTTTTGTACATAAGAACAAGTTTAATGCGGCAAAGTTATAAATTTTATCACATTAATTCATAATAGAATCGTAGAAATCATACAAACAATTTCTTACAAAAGATTGTTCATATCGGCATGCTATCATCTCCCTTGATTCTTTAGCCAAGAAATTTCTATATTCAACATTCATCATTTTCTTCATTGCCTCATATAATGCATCCGTATTTTTAGACGGAATTACAATGCCATTCTTACCATCTTCGATAATTTCCCTTGCTCCATTGATATCAGTTACAATCTGAGGCAATCCCATTGCTCCTGCTTCTATAACCACATTAGGAAACCCTTCTCTATATGAGGCCAAAATGGCGACATCAGATGCAGCGAACCAAGGTCGGACATCACTTTGCATACCAACTGCCTCTATTGCCGGAGATTTTGAGATCAGATCCAACACTTCTTGTTTTAATGGGTCTAATTCTCGTTCTTCAGGGCCAACAAGTATTAACCGTGTCAACGGATTTTCTTTATTCAGTCGGTCGAATGCCATAACCATTTCATTTATCCCCTTGTCTCCGACCAACCTTCCTACTGCGACAAAAGTCACAACACCATCTTTTCTTATCTTTGCAGCAGATTCTTCCACCTCTTTTGTCCTGTCATAACGAACAAGATCAATACCTCTGACATTACCATAGCCAAGAACCTTCAACGGTTTCTTTGTGATACCATTATTCAACAAGTCATTTTTAACACCTTCCCCCTCAGGAATGATATGGGTAGCGCAAGCACAAGTCAGCCAATCTGTAGTCATTAGAACAGACTTTGTAAATCCTGTTGCTGTCGGGAAAACCAATCCCGTAAACGTATGGACCCGCACAGGAACCCGAGCCAACCATGCAGCAATCATACAAAGTAAACCTGCCTTGGGTGTCATGGAATGAACCATACGAGGTTTTTCTTTACGAAACACACGAAACAGATTCCATAAAGATTTACAATCATTAAACAATGAAATATGACGGGACATGCTTACTGCAATAGTACGCACTCCTTCTCTTTCCCGAACTATATCTAATTCCCTTTCTGGAGATGACACCGCAACAACCTCATACTTTTTAGAAAGTTCTTTCAACATTCCATTCCAAAAAATATCAAGAGAAAGGGGTACAGTAGTAGCACAAATGATTTTATCTTTCATCTAATTTAACAATCAGAAATGCAACAAATTCTTAAACTTAAACAGTACTACAAACAACCAAGTAAGATGATATTTTACCATATAGAACCTCAATTTACCTTTAGCCGAAAATGCGGCAGGATCAAGTTCTGACATGATTTTTTCTGATCCTACAAATGTAGTGTCATATTTTTTTAAAGTCTCAAAACTATCTGTCACAAAATTGATACGTGCCAAAAATTGAAAGGCCATAATCGTCTTCTCGAAATCTTTAGCATCTGGTTTGGAATTAAAAAATTCAGTAAGTCCATTTGCAATACCTACCATTTGCTCCACCTGCTTGATACCATAAGATGATGTCATAGCGTGTACATTTGTTCTGTTATAATGATAACAAGAGCCGTGCACCTGAGCTAACGTACCTCCATAATAAAACAATCGAGACACAAACCCATTGTCTTCCCACATATTAAGTCCGTCCCATGGATAAACACCATTGTCTGTATGCAATGTTCTTCTTACCAACTTATTATGACAAAACATTGCCATTATATTAGAATACCATCTTTTAACAACAGTTTTGCAATCGGAAGGTAAATCCGGCTCTCTCTTCAAATATCCTCTATCCGCATATTCATGAACTTCATCACAAACTACAATATCCGCATTTGTTTCGATAGCCTTATTGTACATACTCTCATACAAATTTAGATCAACCCAATCATCAGAATCACAATGAATAACATATTCACCTACAGCAGACTGGATTCCTACTCTACGAGCGGTCGCCAATCCTCCATTTACCGGCATTTTTATTATCTTCACACTGTCTTTTCTATTGGGATATCTCTCAAGTGTTTTATTTATTATCTCTATTGAATTGTCGGGACTACAATCATCAATAAAAATAATTTCCATCTCTGTCAATGTTTGTTCAAACAAACTTACAGCACACCTTTCGACATAATCAGCGACTTTATATACCGGAACTATTACAGAAACCTTAGGATTTAACATAGTTTACTCTTTTTTAATGTTACTATATTTTGTCTCATTTTTCTTTGGAACCATATGGAATCATTGTAACTAAATGCAAAACCACAGCACTACAAACAGAAACCAACAGGTATACTGGCAATGACCAGAAAGTTCCAAAACTGAAATGCATCAGATATAGTATTTTCGGATGAGCCAAATACATTTCATAATATGCATCCAACCACTTAGGCAACCTAAAACCGCCCATAAATCCATTTGGCAAGTGGGACACAACCACAACCAACAATACTACAATAAGAATATTGTTCAACTGATGCCATATTGCATTGTCTAACTGCAAATAATACACCAAACCCAACCACAATATCACATAAAAAAACAAAGCCACAACAGGCACATATATTTTCCTTGCCAAAGGAAACAAACTGTCTTTATACTTGAACAAAGCCATACCTGCAGGAAATGCAAAAGCGGAAGACCAAAAAAAAGATCCCATACCGCATGATATCGAAACTGTTATGAAAACGAAAAGGAAAACAGACATGACGAGCAACATTTTATCCTTTATCTGTGCTGATATCGCAAAAAAAAGATAAAACATCAAAAGAACCTTTACGAACCACATTGTTCCGTCAAATGCTACAATTCCGACACAAGACAAAAGAGCATTTAACACGGAGGAGGTTGCGATATTTGGTGTGTCTAAAAACCAATAGATAACCACAAAAATGATATTAGCAATCCAGAATGGTTTTAACAAACGCCACAATCTTTTTTTCATAAAATCTATAAATCCAAGATGTTTTTTTGTCTCAGATGCCATAAGTCCATAACCAGAAAGCAAAAAGAATAAAGTCACAGACAAATCTCCACCAACACTTCTAAACACAGAGTATATTGGTCCAGCCAAAAAACCTTTATCAATACCCCATTGAGAATAATGATGCAATGCAATAACTATACATGCGATACACTTAATAAGATTAGATATCGGCAAACTGAAACCACACATAAATGAGTTTGTATTATCCTTCTGCATAATAAATAACTTTATATTCTGTCAAAATCCGAACCAATGCAATATATTTTGATTCAAGCTGTTTTTTGAAGTGCAATTTCTTTTTTTTCCCAACCGGACATAGACGGATCTGTTAATTTCCGAAACATTCGGTACGACGATGGCACTTTCACAAACAAATAATACATGCACCTCTTCAAAAATGACAAACACGTTAGTTTATCTAAAATATTTCTCAAGAAATCGTCACACGATTTGTTGTACGAATCAAGATCTCGTCTAAACATAGTCATGTATCTGCTCGACAACGCGATTTTAACGCTTGTTTCAACAAATGACTTAAAAAGTTCTGAATCTGTAGTTTTTTTGCTCAATTTAAGAAATTCTTGAGCCAACGAAAGCATAAGATGTTCATGATATGAATGTATTGCAGAATCCGCTCTCATAAAATAATAGTACAAAGCAGCATCAACAATAGCACATACGGCATCTTTTTGGGAAATCAAAAGACTTGCATTAAAAAGTTTATCTTCAGAAAACACATTAACAAACCTGGTATCTCCAATGAAATCCGATTTATATAATTTACACCAAACCACATCACACAACACAGAGCCGTTAAAAACATCAACAAATCTTTTTGTTGAAATGCTAGCTGTCTTTATTTCTGAATCATCACAAAAATCGTGTGTTTTCAAATACTTACAAACAGTTATATCAGCATGGGTCTTTCTTTGTACTTCGATCAGTTTCATAAAATATTCCTTATGAATCCAATCATCAGAATCTATAAAGCAAAAAAACTCTCCATCCGCATACTCCATTCCTACATTTCTTGTCAAAGCCAATCCTTTATTTTCTTGAGAGACGACTATCATTCTCTCATCAGTATAGCTTTTTAATATTTCTAGCGTATCATCAGTACTGCCATCATTTACACATATCACCTGCAAATTTCGATATGTATTATTCAAAACAGAATCAATGCAACGCTTTACGTATGGAGCTACATTATAACACGGAATAATAACGGAAATGACACCTGGTTTCATATTTCGAGAAAGTTTATCTTACTGAATACTTTTGTTTTTGACACCTTTCCCAATCACGCATAGTTCGATCTGTCAATATTCTGAAATAACGGTATAAAAAAGGAAACCTTACAAATAATGAATATTTGATATATTCAACTGTTGACACACTTCCTTTGATGTTTTTCAAGGCGAGCTTAAAATATGACGCACATTTTGTTTTTACTTCTTTATAGCCAGGTTCAAACATAGACAAATATCTAGCAGACAATCCAAACTTGACTGTTTCTATCGCAGGAATAACAACCAGTTCTGCATCAGAACGTGATATTGCCTTTGAAACACCATCAACTATAGAAAGTAATTCTTCTCCTGTAAATGAACGGACAAGAGAGTTCGGTCTATTGTAATAATACAGTAATTTATCATTAGTCACTGCATACTTGGCTTTAGGATTTGCGATAACAGTATCTATATTAAACAACATATCCTCACTAATTTTCACCCCTTTCATAAACATAGAATCTGCAACGTAAGATCTTTTATATAATTTCCTCCAGATATAGTTCTTAAATGAAGTTTTGTTCCATACATCCAATACACCATAGAGGACAGGAGACATCGGATCTGAGATTATTTCATCATCGACAAAATTTTCAACCCTCAAATAATCACACATAACAACATCTGCATCTGTTGATTTCTGAATGTCAACGAGTCTCTGGAAAAAATCTTTATGGATCCAGTCATCAGGATCGACAAAAGAAATATATTCCCCATGTGCACACTCAAGACCAGCATTTCTAGCTGCAGAGACACCCTGATTTTCTTGACTAATAATTGTTATTCTTTCATCATCCACGCTACGCAACTCATCCAAAGTGTTGTCTGTACTACCATCATCAACACATATAATTTCCAACTTTTTATACGTGTTGTTTACAATCGAATTCAAACAACGCATTATATACGGAGCCACATTATAACATGGTATAACAACAGATACGAGACCCTCTACATATTCCCGTTCCATATCTGATCATCTGGTTCTAATAAATTTAACAATCGAATTAGGGACTAACGCTTTCATCAATGCTGGAATACCATATGTCCAAGGATGAGAAAATCCCAAATTCCCCAAAATTTCAGTTGTTAATTTATATCCTCTCCATCTGTCTGATACTTTACGTCGAGCAAACGCCGCTCTTCCATTACGCATCTTGTATAAAGGTTCCTGCAAATTGTAACCCTTGTATCCTTTACAATAAAACTTATGCCACAAATAATAGTCCTCTATACGTTCAGTTTTAGGCTCTGCAGTATAACGGCCAACAGACTCCAATGCATCTCTACGCATCATTACAGGAGCATGGCAAAATGGAGTATTATACTTGAAAGACTCTTTCTCCGGTTTTTCTATAGCAGAACCGACCTTATACTCGCCTCCTTCATCAAAATATATCATCGGACAACTTACAAAAGCATACTCTGAATGAGAATCAAGGAACGATATTTCCTTTTCAAAACGTGTAGCGACGGACAAATCATCACCATCCATACGAGCGACATATTCGGTGTCAGCAAAATCAAGGCAATGATTTAAAGTCGCGGCCAATTTCATATTATGCTCATTCTGAATCACAATATAATTAGGATGTGTTTCAGCCCACTTTTGGGCCACTGCAAGAGTATCATCTTTAGAACCGTCATCACACAATACAACCTTGAATTTTTTATAGGTCTGTGATTCTAACGACTCCAACGCCTCAACCAAGGTATCTCCACAATTATAAATACCCATTATAACAGTTATTCTATAGTCTTCGCTCATAATTCAAAAATCTTAAATCTTACAAATATACTCTGGCCATAAAAAATATATCATGATTTTTTTGAACTGCTAAAAATGCTCGCCACTTTCATAACTATATTTGGACCAAGGATCTTGATTAATTTGTTTTTCAACAAATGCAATTGAAAACTTAGTGTTTTTTGATCTACCCAAGAACAAGAATAATGATGTATAGAAACCGTATTTTCAGTCAAGTCTATAAGTCCGGTAGTGGAATCCATCGGACAAAAATAATCTGCAGGATAAATCTTAAACCCAGCGACATCCTGAAATTTATGTTCATTTACAAAACCATATTTTTGTAATGTCCAAGTTGTATGGTGTACGATTGTGCCTTCATCGAATGTAAATGACGGTTTGTTCTCGTACAAATCCAACATCTCCTTCAAAAATGGTGATTTTGGCTCACAACCCATACCTAAACCTGCATTAACACCTATCATTTCACCACTTGTTGGATCTTGTGTCGCAAGACTCTTTTCGATACCCATGAAATTTCCAGATGAAATAATATGGTCCATATTCTTAATCACTTCGACATCTGTGTCAAAATATACACCACCTTCATTATACAAAACCCAGAATCTTGCATAGTCACTTACAAACGCAAATTTCTTTTGCTCGTAAGCACCTTTAACATATGGACAGCAATTCACGTCAAAATTGCTTTCATTCCAAACCTTTATTTCATAGTCTGGCAAATATTTCTTCCATGATGCCAAACACTTCTGTGCATCTTTTGGCAATGGATTTCCTCCAAACCAGCAATAATGAATTACTTTAGGTATCATAATACAATCAAATTTTCAGTAGATAATTTAGATATTTAATCTTCATAAACCACGAATAAATCAAAGAGCATATTGATATGATCGCTAAGCTAACAGCTATCGCAAACATAGCAGGGACATCTGATTTACACAAAAACGTAGTAAACATTATAACAAAAGGCATATGGAACAAATATATTCCCATACAATTACGTCCTAACCAAGCAAAATACCTCACTAGAACATTCTGCTCATTATAATCCAACGTGGTAAATAAAGAAAAAAATCCCAATGTCATAAGCAATGCCCCAACTGTAGGGAAACAAGCGTTCATACCATCATATACAGAACCAGAAACATTACTCCACACAAACACTTCCAAAGCGACCACTGCCAACCCTGCAAAAACCGCCACAATAGCCCAACGACGTGGAAGGACTCGTCTATCCATATAGAATGGAAGCATAAAATATAGAAGTCCATACAAACGGAACAAACCGGAATGTCCGAAAAAATCAGGCAGAACATGGCCAAACAATGCAGATATCAGGCCCAATAAATTTGTAAGGAATGGTACTATTAACAATACTATCGGAAATATAACGCTCCATTTGTAATTCTTTATTCTGTCCCAAACCAACAACCAAATATATATTATTATCAAAGCCTCAAAAAACCACAAATAAAATGTCACTGATCTATATTCTGTGATAGAATGGGGCTGATCCAATATAAGGCATATCAAACAACCTATCAATCCTCCAACTATTATTCTTAATTTCAAAAGATTTAGGATCTTTATAAAAACTGATTTAGGTTCATTTTGACGACAACCGACCAAATATCCGTTTACAAAGAAAAAAATAGGTACACTACAAGCACATACTCCATATATTATTTTTGTCAAATTTGGAATGTAAACTTCTCCAGAAACGACCTCTCCAAAATCAACACGAAGAAGATGCAACATGCACACAAGCAACGCTGCAAAACCTTTAATTATATCAAGTCCGATATTTCTTTTTTTCTGCATATTTACAATTATCACTTATAAATCACAAGCCACATTAATATTGAGAACGAAAGATGAGCATATATATACTTCTCCCTATTCACAACCAACGGATGCTGTTCATTTGGAATTGCATAACATGGATATATTATCAACAATGGATAACAGAACCAAGACAAATATGCTATACGATTTGTGAATGATCCATACATACATAACATCCATATACCGTTTACCACCAAATAATAGTGAAGCATAGTCTCATATAGGAAATCTTTTAACTCGTACTTGAAAATCACATAGTATCCCATCAAAACTGGCATAGCACTGTATAAGACAAAGTCTATTCTGAATCCAGATTTACCGCCCCAATCATCATTTGAGGATGTCAAATATGAATTTCCTGATTCATCTGACATTCCAGCAAAAATTCCCTGGAAATATGTGACGTGAGCTGCTGCCATAACCAAACAGAACAACCATCCATAAAAATACCAACGACTGTCCTTGAAAAATAACGTGAGAACATAAGCAGCAACAGGCAAAATCATCGAATGGTGACATCCCCAAGAAAGCAACAAAAAAATGATAGATATTATTATTTTGTCCCTATACACCAAAGATACAACGAACAGCTGTGCTGCCAAACCTGCTTTGATACCATTTGTACCATAAGAAAAAGACGAAAATGCTATCAAACATACCAAAAATGCAATAAATGTGTTGGCTTCAAAAAGTTTTCTGCATGCGACCAACATACATGAAAAATATAAGAAGGCTATAAGCAAAAAAAACGGCGTTGGGTCTGGTATTATATTTGACATCCAGACATACAAATTATCAAACAATAGGTTTTCAGCATTCATATCAAAACCAGTCCAATACTGAATGCCCCACCAATCAGCATAATTTCGAGTATCGACAAATACCGCTGTATGAGGGCGTAAGCCGATAAACAAAATCATAAACAAGCAAAACATCACACTTCCAATTATTGGTTCAGAATCAAAAACATTACGTCTGTTCTTTACAACCAAAATTGTAAGTATCGCTATAAGTATGTGATAAACGTATTTATATAAAAAATCAGGAACCATATTTAGTCTATATTATCATGCCATTAACGAATAAATCTTATCGACTTCCGTCTCGTTACCAAAATCATTGGCACTTAGATATTCCACTATTCTTGATTGTAATTCTTTATCATTGATTAATCCAACAATTCCTTTTGCTGTTTCTATCTCATCCAATGGCACAATAATACCATCTATACCATCTTTAATTTGAGACTTTGCCGTCGGATAATCAGTAATGACAACAGGCTTTTTTAGCATCTGCGCCTCTCTGACGGTCACACTTTTCCCTTCGTACACACTAGGCTGAGCATAAATATCACATGCTTTGATATATGGATACGGATTTGTTTTCTTGCCCAACAACACCATACGATGACGCATTTTATACTTGTCTAACGCCTCTTGTATCAATTTGTCTGGTCCGTAACCTATAATATACCATTTGAAGTTTACTCCCATTTTTTCCATTTCCGCGCAAATATGAGGAATGCCTTCTATTTTCTTTTGCGCAGAATAACGACCTATTGTCAAAATCTTTACCTCCCCTTCATTCGACGGCATTTCAGAACTTACATCATCCATATCAGCCTGCTGTCTGACAAATAAAGGAGACAAAATATTCTCTATCAACACAATCTTGTCTGACAATTCTGGAAAAGTCTGAAGAAAGGTAGTGGTACAATCATCGCTAATGGATGCGACATAATCATAACCCATCCACAATGGAAGTTCTTTATCATGGTTGACGTGAATTGTGCTATAATCAGTGTGGATCCAACACACTTTTTTCTTCGCTTTTACTTTATGTAAAACTGTATTATGTGGTTGCAAAAAACTGATTGCTAGATCATATTCTCCCAAATGAAACAATGATGGCAAAGAAGCGTCTACTTCATCCATAACATATTGGAAAACACTCGCGTCGTGAGCCTTTTCATTTTCAGATAATGTTTTTAGATACTGACTATGCTTATACTTTGCCAAGATTCTACGAAACGCTAGAAATAGATGCCCCTCTTTTACAATATCTTTTATAGGTCGTTCTATACATGTATATTCTGGCACCTCAGGAAGAAGATTTACATAGTCAGGGATAAGCGACATGAATTCTCCAGTATGCTGATTCACAAACAAATCAACATCAACCTTCTCTGGATCTAGCGCTGCCAATAAGCCTAACAAAGCTCTTTCCGCGCCTCCGATTTCCAAATAATGTATATTGATGAATATTCTTTTTTTCATATTCTTATTTTTTTGATGATGAGTAGCCAATAATATATTGCGAAAATGGCAATTTGGCGACTAACCATGAGAACAGCCAGGATCCAGCAAATGTTAATATGGCAACAACCAAAGTCTGTAAATAATAGTTTGAAATACATTGTACAAATGGGAAATACCATATAAATGCTCTCATAAGGAAAATGTGAACCAAATATATTCCAAAACCGAAATTACTCGTTAAACTTACAAAGTTACCACAAAAACCATCTAATTTAGTAAGATGACCAAAATATTTTTTAATGGCGACAAACCAAGTTGCTGTCATTATCGCTACTGTTATAGATAAATACCAAAATGCGGTTTCAAAATCAAGTTCCCATCCAAGTTTTTTATCTAATAAAGGCAATGGCAACATCAATATCGCCAAAACTACCAATATCTTCAATGACACTTCATATTTTGACAGATAATGACCCAACAGAAAGTATCCAACATAACCAGTAAAATAGTACAAAATACCATGTGTTCTTGTTTCTATTTCAAGAAATAATCCAATAAATGGATATAGCAAAGTAACTCCCCATATACACAAATACAACTCTAATTCCCTTTTTGAAGCATTTCTTACCCAATGGGACAATATTGGAATCAATAAATATAATCCAACCAATGTATACATAAACCAGAGAACGCCATGTCCGTGAGCACAGAACGGAACAGACAATAGTTTAAGTACCGCATCTTTCACATCCGTAGGAAAATCCCATGTTATCGTATAAAGAATTGTGAAACAGAAAGTAGGTCCTAATACTTTACTCAGTCTCTTTTTTAAATAATCGAATGCCCCAACACCCTCCTTGCATGGGAGCAACAACGCTCCACTTACCATAAAAAAAAGAGGCACACAAGGTGTAGTCAAATAACTGTTACACACAAGAAAAGGTCCATAGTTTACAGTTTCCGGATTTATTGTGGCAGGAATAGGAGAATGCATTATCACCACCATAATACATGCAATAACTCTTATCAAATCAAGATATATTTTTCTTTCCTTCATGTTAACTATTTCTTTTGTAAAACATTATCTTCTAATAAACATATTGATCATCCAATTACATATTTGCTGAAAGGTAATTTTCTCAGCAGCATGACAATTGAAAAGCAAACGATTGTCGTCAAAAACCATCTGGCTACTATAGCACATTCCATTGACATTGAATCTAAAAAATCAGTATTTTTCAGAAATTTAGAAAGGAATAAAACATGTATCAAATATACCCCAAAGGAACATGCGGACAATGAAGCCAATATACTTTTTACTTTATCAGAACAATTGGCTGGAACCAACTTCATAATCATACCAAACAATCCGAAAGAGTAACATACCGTGGACGGATGCAAATAACAGTAATATTTCCAATCAGATGGACTTTGAATATTTACCACCACATAAAATAAAAACGCCAATATGAGAGATATGACTATTTTTTTCCATGATATTTCATATTTTGTCATATACCACCCCATAAGCAAATATCCGAAAAAGCCTCCCAAATAATACCAAGAAGAAAGATGGTCAAATTTTGGTATGTTTATGTAACACGTTACCATGGGCAGACCAATAGAGACAATCCACATTAACAATAGTGTTTCAACCTCTCTCTTTGATGACCTTTGTAACCAAGGTTCCACAATGGGAACAATAAAATAGCATCCTAAAAGAGCATAAACAAACCATAAGGCTTGATTTGCATTTACATAATGGAATGGAATCCAACAAATTTGTAAAAGCGACTCTCTGAATGGAATATCATACATATACGCGTCAACAAATATATATACAACACTCCATACAAACACTGGAAAAAACAATCGGATAAGTCTCTTCATCATAAATTTGCCATACGGCATACCCGTACCTAACAGCAAAGCTCCACTTGTCATAAAGAACAAACCATTACATGGCAACATCAACAATGATATCAATGCTGGCAGTGTACTATTTTCGCTTTCATGTAATACAACTGGAGAATGCATCATTATTACCATTAAACATGCAATAATTCTCACCACATCAAGATAAAGAACCCTTTCCTTCATAAATTTCTAAGTGTTTGTTTCTTTTCCCTTAAAAAATTAGAAATAGAGTTTCGTACAATATTATTGTACCATATGTATGTCAATCTAACCTTTATCGAACCTTTTCCTACAAATTCAGCACATTTTCTTACAGTTTCATTAAAAAAGAATGAGATTGGATGATACTGAATCTCAGCAGTTGCACTGTTCATAAATATATGAAATAATCCGTCCGCAAACGATTCATTTCGAAATGCAGTCGCCTCATATGCCTCAAAAATTGATTTCATGTGAGATGTCGCCTCCTGAAAGTTCATTCTATACTTACTTTCTGAAACAGGAAGATCATAATAATAAATACTATCTCCTACAGACCGCAACGATTCGCATTTATTCAAAGACATCAAACTGAATTTTGTGTCCTCACCTCTCCTTAAAGATTCGTCAAACCTTAAATCGTGAACAATACTGTACTTAAACATTTTGCCCCAAGGTGGCATTATATGCTTAGTATACAAATACTTAGACACAAAATCAACAACCTCTTTTTTGCCATTCAAAACTACACCAAAAGGTATCTTATTCTGTTCCTTTGCATTAATGATTTCATAAGAAGAGAATATAACATCTTCATTTACATTTTCATCAGAAAAAAAAGACAAATAATCCTCATTAACAAAATCATCAGAATCAACAAATGTCACATATTCCCCAGACACTTCAGACAAGCCAAGGTTTCTCGCACTGCTGACACCACCATTACACTTATGAAATACTTTTATTCTGCTATCTTTTTCTGCATAATGGTCACATATTTCTGCACTGGAATCCTTCGAACCATCATCTACAATTATCACTTCCCAATCTTTGAATGACAAAGAAATAATGCTCTCCAGACATTTGCTCACACATTTTTCGGCATTGTAAACCGGTATTATAAAAGAGACCTTAGGCATTTTTTTCAGATATAATATTATTTATAAGCCATTCTTTTGATCGCTCTATTTCAGCTTTCAAAATATCGTCTACTTTTTCGTAGTCAATATGAGATAATAGGATCTCAGATGGGGCTTTACTATCAACAAGTCTGTCTGATAACCCATATCTTGACAATAATTCCTGCATCCTCGAATTCAATCCGTCAGCTCGCTTCACAACAAACAAGTCTCTCTTAAATATAAAAGAAAAAGCAGTCGCATGAAAAGAATTACTTACAACACATGTCGCATTTTTTACTAATGCCACAAACACATCAGGACCTGAATTTATATAGTTTTTTGTGGCATACGATAACGGGTATGGGCCTATAGAAAATATCTTCAATCCTTTTTCTTTGGCAATTCTTTCAGCTACAGATTTCACTTCATTACTGACTTCAAAATCGTACACTAACACATATTTTTCATCAGACCCTTCAGCCATCTGATACTCTGAACTCCAAACATCAGCATCCAACAAGAAAACCGGGTCGCATACAAGTGAACCTGAATAATTCATGTTCTCCAAAATATTCAGACCAGAAGGTTCTCTTACAGCTATAGAATCAAAGTTTGCTAATTTACTTTTGACAAAGCTTTCTGTACCTTGCCTTAATGACTTTGTCGCGAAACTGGCCGCATAACTGACTTTCCTGACCTCGGTTCCACCAAAGTCCAAATAGAACGAAGCATCCGTTCCATTCTTCAGCTCTGTATTCCAAATTTGATCACTTCCTGCCACATAAACATCTGCTTTCGGCGGATCATTTTTTAACTCGTCACACGTCGTATATGTTTTTTCAGTAACCAACGGAGCAATATATTTGGCATCAAAAGAATCAAATGCGATTTTTCGCTTTTGAGACTTTTTCCATGAAGGATACTTCGCTAATAAATACAACCAACGCACAATAGGCTTGTCGAAACGTGGATTATTTACCTTCCATTCAAATTGTCCGCTCAAATATTCCGGACGATAGTCTATTATATTGACTTCATGTCCTTCTCTCTTTATATATGACGCCAAAGCCCATGCTTGTAATGCAGCACCATGGTTATATACACGATGACAAGTTATTGTAGCTACTTTCATATTGTTCAATTTATGACAACATTGTTCTTACCTTCGCACTTTCTGTCTCAGCAGTGTTATTAACTTCCTTTTGAACTGTTGTTTCCAAATGCTCCTTCAGTTCCTTATTGGTCATCAACATTTCAATCTTGTCAGCAATAGATTTAGGATCCATCTCACATATAATACCGTTCTCTCCATCCACTATCTGATTATATGCAGCCGGGAAATTTGTACACACTTCAGCCTTACCCAAAAGTCTAGCCTCAGTAACCGTCAATCCGAATCCTTCAAACCGTGAGGTCTGAACATAAATATCACAAGCTGCCATATATGGATAAGGATTAGGCTTTTCACCCAACAATTCGACATAACCTTCCAACCGTCGGTCAACAATCATTTTTTCCACCATTGGACGATCCGAACCATCTCCAACAAAACTCCATCTGAATTTATAGCCTCTTGTCTTTAATTCTTCTGCAGCCATGACAGCCAAATCATACGCTTTGGGAGGAACCATACGACCTACCGTCAACAAACGTATTCCATCAAAATCATCCGTAAATCCATCCGCTTTAGACATGGAACGGATCAACTCTGTATTTAGGATATCATATACAGTCACCACCTTCGATTCATCCTCAACATATTTCTGTGATACAAGAAATTCAGACACAGCATCACTTACTCCGACAACATTGTCATATTTCCCATATATTTTTGAATTGAAAACGCTACTGTACCCTGCCTTTTGCAAATCCGCATTTACCCAAGCTATTTTCTTTTTTGCGACTATTTTATTTGCGACATAATATGAAGGGAATCCTTGTTGGTAAGCGATTGCGACATCAAAAGAGTCCTTATAATTTGGCAAACTATCTTCTACACACTTCCAATATGTTTCCGCCAAATGCTCTTTTTTCCCAATAAACTTATTTTTCCTTATTTGAAAAGAATAGCGTAAAAGCGACATTTTCATTTTTATATCAGACGGCAAACATAGTTTAACAATCTTTACCTGATCCGGAACATACATTTCAAAAACACCACCTCTAGCAAAAAGCAACAAAGTCACATTAACCTTATCATAATCCAACAGCGGCAGCAAACTCACCATACTTTTTTCCGCTCCACCGCATGTCAAACTATCCATCATAAAAAGCACTTCCTTCTTCATATATGAATTTTTATTATAAGAGTGTGATCTGAATCAGCAAACTTACTTCTAGTCTCAAAGGAAAAATATCTAACAATCCGTCATATAGGTGCCTTAAATAATATTTCTTTCAACTATTTGTTTCCTTTTAATCAACACTTCAAAAAACACTGTCTTTTCAAAAAGCACTATTTTTTTGCTCCAAATTTTGACGTTATCATTGTTCTAATACGAGCCGACAAGTCTCTCATTCCCTCATTAAACAAAAACAAGAAAACAAAAAAGATCACAGAAAACACCAATGTGATAATCACAGCATAAATGCCCCACATTGAATATGACTCTGAAGGATCTAATGTCAAAAATTGTATACAATAGTTTCCTATAACAATTGCAAAAAGTAAACTTACTGAATATTTAGCAAAATTTATCCAATATCCCCATATACTCTCTTTTAGCCCTTCCTTAAACAAAAAATACGGTTTCCAAATGCATACGATTATAATCATACTAACAATCGTTCCCAACATAACACCTTCCAATCCCCAATAATATCCACCTAATACAGCGACAATAATGGAAATAACCGTCTCAACGGCAGGTGCCCAAACATCCTGAAAAAGTCCATACCCCATAATGAACGAATCTGTGGTATATCTTATTTGCAAAATGAACTCATTCACGATGATAAGGAAAAGAAGTAGCTTTGTCAATAAATATTGTTCTCCAAGCCAACATGTCAAAAACGGCTCTGTCAAATGCCATAATCCAAAAGACAATACACCTGCGACAAAGAATTTCAAAGCAAAAAACTCCCAATATACCTTATGTATTTTTTCCTTATTTCCTTCTGCAATCAAATTTCCTACTCCTGCAACATTACCACTCAGTACATATGCGATCAAAGATGATGTCTTTCCTGCTGTAAGATTATAGTTGTCATATTTACCAATTGATTCCAATGATACAAAATTGAACATAATCAATGGACGAATCTGCAACTGTGCAAATTGGGATATCTTGTGAAGCATCAACTGCTTTGTCTTCTTGATAATTTCAGGATACTCCCTCCATTTTTCTTTTCCCAATCTGATTTTAGCATCAAGCCATGGATATAAACGATTTATCTTGACATTCAAGTAGATAGCACATCCTATACTTGTAAGTAAAGAAATCAGGACCCACAAATAAGGATTTTTTGTGTAATACACGACTATCATCTGCAAAAAATAACATATAATCGAGGCTCCCTGTGTGCACCCATTTACAACATAACTTCTCTGATCTGCATTTAGAATTGATTGCCTGAAATTAACGAAGTAAGTTAAAAGAACCGATGCCAAAAAAGAGAAAAACACTGAATATACCAAAAGTAACGATACACCCTTTCCCTCAAACATAAATGGGAACATTATCGCCAAAACAATACCACAACCAAGAATTATAAAACCTACTATATAGTAGAAGTATCCTAAGACAGAAACTATCTCATTTAATTTTGGATAATCCTTATCATACATCGGTTTATACAGAGTAAAACTGATAGCATTTCCAATACCAAGTTCCACCAAACTTAGAAATCCAATGAAACCTCCGATAGTAGAAGTCAATCCAAAAAAATCCGCGCCTAACGAATCTAGGAAGACTTTTCTAGAAAAAAAGGTGACTGCCAAATTCAAAAAGTAAAATATCAAATTCACTTTTGCATTCAACAATGTCTTTTGAACTCTTGATTCTGCCATTTTATGTAGTTGTCCTCTTTTGTATACAGCCTAACTTAAAGCAAATAAACTATTACTCTTTGTCAAGCACCTCGTATTTTGAATGTTTGCTCTTGAACTCGGGCACCAATACTTTCATCTGTCTAACAATGCCCATATCGTCATAACCATTCTTTGTGATCTCGATAAGCTTGCTTATCTGGCTACATACTTCCGAATATCCAAGTTCACGAACAGAAGCCAATTTAATCTTTGGATGAGAAGAAGGTTTTGTGTTTTCCTCCTTATTCAGCAATTCCTCATACAATTTCTCTCCATCTCGTAAACCAGTATATTTGATTTCGACATTGGTTGCTCCGGAAAGTAGAATAATTCGTTTTGCCAAATCCGCAATACGAACCGGTTTTCCCATATCAAAAACAAATATTTCTCCTCCATGGCCCATAGTTCCAGCCTGAAGTACCAGTTTGCAAGCCTCCGGTATCAACATAAAATATCGGATAATATCAGGATGCGTCACAGTAAGCGGACCTCCTGCTTTGAGTTGTTCCTTAAACAATGGAATCACTGAACCGTTGGAACCAAGAACGTTACCAAATCGTGTGGTAACAAATTCAGTACAGCCCTTAATTTTTCCTTCCTTGATCTCTTTATCCAAACTCTGGCAATACATCTCACAGATACGTTTTGAACATCCCATCACATTTGTTGGATTAACAGCCTTATCTGTAGATACCATCACAAACTTTTTCACTCCGTATTTGACAGCCAAATCCGCCATAATACGTGTGCCGTCAATGTTATTTACGACCGCCTCGCCCGGATTGTCCTCCATCATCGGCACATGCTTATATGCCGCAGCATGGAATACATACTCTGGTTTGTATTTTTCAAACAACATTTCCATATGAATCCTGTGATGAATACTTGCAGTCACTGTTTCAGCTGGAATGTCAGGGAACTTGCGAGCCATCATCAATCTGATGTCATGAAGAGGTGTCTCAGCTTGATCAACAAGGACCAACTGGCTAGGTTTGAACTCTGAAACTTGTCTTACTATCTCAGATCCGATTGAACCTGCAGCACCTGTAATCAAAATACTCTTTCCTTTTAAGACGTTGCTGATCGCATCCAAATCAACTTCTATCTGGTTACGTGGCAGCAAATCCTCCACGTCTACTTCTTTCAAATGAGTATATCGCAAGTCACTTTTTCCATCCCACTCCTGTTGGTTATACATCAAGATTTTGATTCCTGCTTCAGCCAATGCATCTGCCATCTGTTGATTATTTCTAATTGCCTCTGATTTCAAAGGCGACACCATCAACACCGTAGCATTCTTCTGACGCATTCTGCTGACCAACTTGTCGTCATTTGCGTAAATCTTCACTCCCATCAGCAAATGATGCGCGTCACTTTCAACATCAGAAACAAAACCTGTAACTTCATACTTAGATTCTTGTGCCTGGATACTTTTTGCCAAAGCGACACCACCCTCTTTTACTCCATAAATGAACACTCTTTGAACAGAAGCTTCCACAAAATAAACATCATAGAAATATTTTGTCATTATGCGGACAAAGCACATAATCAAAGTTGACATAACGCACGTAGCTAGCAACTCATTCCATGTCAATGGTCTCAAATATCGATCAATGTCTGTAGTATGTCTTACAATAAAAATCAATGTAATAGCAATTACAGTAGCAGACCATAAACGCATCAAATCAACAAACGAAGAGTATCTCAACACTCCACTGTATGTATACCTTAACTTAAATCCGATAAGATAAAACACCAAGTAAGCACAAAATGTCAGTAACAATGGACCGAAATCGGCAAGTGTACTAGCACCACTTGTAACCATGGCATGTACAAAGAAACTGGTTCCGATAACAATCAGACAGTCCATAAGCAATACCAACCAATATGACAACGCATCTTTAGAAAAATACCAATGCGTAAATTTACTAAACAGGCCTTTCATTTTAGTATCTCAGTAAAATTTATTTCTGTTTTATTCTTTAATATAATTACCATAACCATAGCCATAGCCATAGCCATATTTTGTTCCCATAGTCTTAGTCACTGAAGTGCCATTTAGAATCAATGAAAGAGACGGGAATTTTTTCTGGTTGTAGAATGTGTCAACAATTGGCAACATATCCTTTTTCATCAATCCCGCACGGACAACAAACAATGCCATATCAACATACTCTGAGATAACATTCGCATCCGCAACGACATCGACAGGAGGACAGTCGATAAACACATAATCATACTCTTGTTTAAGTTCTTCAATCATCCTTGGAAGATAATCCTCATTAAACAACAATTCTGTTGGATTTGGTGGCACTTCACCAACT